>Ga0310344_10001428_pt1 | contig 18251 bp, 20 predicted proteins | sample HC15DNA20200_MG_FD_203801 | JGI IMG/M metagenome (GOLD analysis project Ga0310344, IMG submission 203801) | Marine microbial communities from station ALOHA, North Pacific Subtropical Gyre - HC15-DNA-20-200_MG | ecosystem: Environmental > Aquatic > Marine > Oceanic | place: Pacific Ocean: North... | reverse complement strand
TTCCGTCCCTAAGACGACAGCGGCGGTTAAGAATCCTGTCATCAGGATGTTCGTACCACATAATGGAGAGACGACGAGCTCGCGCTGTCCTTGTTGGATTCGATTTAGAGCCTCGCGTGCACATTCGTCTAGAACTTCTAGATCCACGTCACCGATTATGAAAAAGCCATTCTCTCCTGCTCGCCCGGCGATCCGCTGTGCTCCATAGCGTTCAAAAAGAACGGTCACGGTAGCGTGCTCTAACCCATGATTACGGCGGATTGCGTTGATCCAGCCTCTGAGCATGGAGATCCCGTCCTCGATTATAGATATTCAACGACAAATATAGAGATGCTCATGGTGAACGGCTGGTTCCGGGTGCAGCAACTTCAAATTCGGCGAATACATGAACCTTGATTTCTGTTGAGCCTGATGCATTCGGAGATGCGATCACAACTGTTCCCGAGGCATTTGTAGCACTCAGTAGCGTCGGATTAATGGTGATCGTGAATTCGCCGTCAGGACAACCTGCTGCGGAGCACGGTGTTCCGTTACCAACCGCGCTACCGGCTGGTGGATCTACGACTAGGAAGCTGTCAGACGGTATTGCAGACCACGATAGGATGCGAGTTCCTGGATTTGCGACACGAATCGTTGCACTTTTTTGCGCGGGCGTTCCATTCACATGTATCGTCACGGAGCCGTCGTTTACTCTTAATCGTGGCTCGCCTATCAGTTGGGCAGCTTGGTCGTTCGATGTTAACGGGATTTGAGTTCGGTGTGCGGGTTGCGGTGTAGGGATATCCATTGCTTGATAAGGAGAAGTAAAGTTTGCCAGTCCGATCGCATTAAAGAACTGAGGTTGAGTGAAATCCGGAAGAGTTACTGGAACAGGTACCCAGAGGTCACTACCACCTCGTTCAGCCGGATTTGCCATGCAACCGATGACTAGTTCCTGATAGGGATAACGTGATCGTGATTGTGTTCCATCGCAGAGATATTTGGCTCGTGGCCAGCTGAGATTTGGATCTAAGGGATGGTTACTCTTCTTGGATCCGAGACTCGTGAAACCGTTATAGCTCCAGATTGCGTAGTACCAGTTTTCGAGCAATGTAGGGTCGCCAGCAGTGTCGGTGCCGACGATCGGTCGCGAGCTGGGTGCGTCATTCCATTTCGCAGCAAGGATACGGGCGCCGCGAGCGATATTGTGTGCGTCGCTTGTGGCTACCGCGATCTGGTTATCGCTGGGATGTCCTGCAGTACCCAGCGGAACAGTCATTCCACTAGTTACTTGCATGATTCCATGGCCGCAGTCGAAAGAAACGAGAGCGGGGCCAATAGATTCGAAGCGCGTTGATTTCGATGCCATCGTTAGAGAGGATTCCACCCAACCGATTGCCCGTAGGACTTCTACCGGAATCGCTGCAATGCCATCGGCTCGATTAGTACGTGTTCCAACTTCTACCGCCGGTAGCCTGAAGAAAGAATCACTCGGAAAAAGGCGATTTTGCGAAGCTGCATCGATCATAAGTAAGTAGCGATTGCGAAGCGCATCTGCCTCGTAGGCTGTGGGGCGTAACGGATCGAATGCACATGCTTCTGCAGTTGGAGTTGTGTTACGTATTCCTAAAACTAATGCACCGAGAATGAAGCCGAGCAACAACGCTCGGTGGATATTCCTGGAAGTGTGTCCCGCGGGCCTATGCACCGGACCAGCCTAGGAACAATAGGTCGCTGGTCGCGGTAATTTCCACTCGAGTAGATGCGCCTCCTAAGATCACAAGTGTTTCGTCCCCTGGGTCACGTGAACCGGTTCCACTAAAGTGTCTAACAGCAAGATAAGTGCCGTCGACGCTCCAACCGAGAGGGACATCAAACCCAACAGGTGCAGCAGGAAGGATAATTTTTTCAGATGCGGTGATCACAATTGGTGCCGAACCCGATGAACTATTCGTGGAACATCCGATTGCTAGAGAACCGTCATATCGCCAGCGGGGAGAGTATTGTTCACCTCGGCTCGTATCCACTGGCGCTGTGATATTGCCTTCGTTAAGCGAGACGATCTGTGCTTGGTGAATGATTTGCTCACGCTCAAGCACAGGAGTCACAAATGCGACTGCATTACCATCAGGTGCGACAGTCCAGTCACGAGCAATTTCATCCGAGGCGTGGAGCAGTACTTCCAGATTGGAGCTTTCGGTAACACGCAGGAGATCGGTACCTGATGGGGAGATGCGTGTGAACAGAAGATTCCCTTTCTCATCAAAGCCTATCGGGAATACTCCGAACTCTGATTGATCGGTATGAAGTACGCGTCGAGTTCTGGTTTCTAAGTCGACACGGATTAGTGATTGAGCTCCACTATCCTCGGTTCGTCGGTAGACAAGTATCCCACCATCTTCTCGTAGTATCGGAGCTACTAACAGGTCCGCGTCACGTGCAAGACGTACTTTCGAGGTGGTTTTGATATCGAGCACCCATAGTTCGGCTGCGCTACTTCTGTCAGGTTGTATGTCAGAAGGGAGGACGGTGAAGGCAGTACGCCCGGCAACCATTTCAGGTGCTGGATTAATCCCCCATCCATCGGCGTGTGGTACTGACTGGATTAGAGTTAATGACTCTGGATTGGCCGCAGGAGCAATTAAAATTTTATCGACTGTGCTACCAAATTCGGCAAATACTAGTAGTGGTTCCTCCATCACGACCGGTCTATAGGGTGACTCGCTGGACTCGCGTAATGCAGCAAACAGAATGGCGATCGCTGCCAGAGCCAGCAGGGCAGCTGATACGGAAAGAGCACGACCAAACCGTGGTAGGCGAGGTTGAGAAACCATGAGATTTTACGGCTATCTACAAATCTCTAGTTACTGCATACCCCGCCAGAGGCAGCAACCTGTATGAGCCGTTTGGTAGCCTTTTTCCCTTTTGTGAATGGTAGTCGGCACGAATTGTATGCGTTCCTACACAATTTACGATATGGAGCGTCTCTAGCCACTGTCAACGGAGTTCGAGAATCTACTGTCGATCGATTTCGATTGGCGGTGCCTTATTGCTAGGCTGATGTTGTGATCATTCGTTATCTTTCGGTTCTTGGGGACGCTCCACAGGTCTTTGTGATCCTAATTGGTGCATTTGCATTTTCCTTGTTCGCCGGGTTGACGATCCATGAGTTTTCACACGCCTTTGTAGCCGATTCGCTCGGTGATTCTACTCCACGTCGATTCGGTCGATTGTCGCTTAATCCAAGACGTCATCTCGATCCGATCGGAACGTCGATGATATTTCTGGTCGGCTTCGGTTGGGCAAAGCCAGTCCCGATCAATCCGATGGCAACGAGAGATCCCAAGCGAACGATGGCATTGACATCGGTTGCTGGTCCTGCCTCAAACATGGTGATTGCAGGTATCGCTGGATTCCCGATCAATGCAGGATGGGTACCGTTCTATCATCCCTTTGTAAGCTCGACGCTCGCAACGCATTACGCGGAACTTTGGACTAGTTCACCACAGGATCTTATTGGTTTGTTTCTTGGTACCGTCGTGTTACTGAATGTGATTCTGGCAGTCTTTAATTTGATCCCAATCGCTCCATTAGACGGGTTTAATCTTGCTGTGGGCTTGCTACCTTCAGAACTTTCGATGCGGCTTGCTCGAACCGCGCGATGGGGCCCTGGAATTTTGATGTTGCTGATCCTTATGCCGTTTTTTGTAGGTGTTAGCCCATTGTTCTCGGTAATGAGTCCGTTGATTGATCTGCTCTTGGATGCCTTTGTAGGGAATGCTACAGATCTTAGGTTTGGCTGACGTGCTCCCGATTTACGAATGCACACACCTGTGCTAATTGGGCACTGTGTGTACCGTGCTCATCAGTTTCTGGATGGATTTCGAACATCGATTGCATCTCGAGATTTAGAGCGTATCGCTTCTTTATTGTCTGAAAATGAAACGCAAATTTTCTTTTCGATGCAGCCGCGAGATCGTCGGCACGGTGTCGAAACTATGCGACATGTTGATCGGTTGGCGTCGGAGCACGGAATGGTCGCAACAGATGAATTGTTGATCGCCGCACTACTGCATGATGCAGGGAAAGGTGTTATTCGAATTGAAGATCGCGTCATCTATGTGCTGCTAAATAATCTAGCGCCTGATTTATTGAATAGATTTGCGCAAGCTGAGGGTGTTCGCTGGAGGTCGGCATTATGGCGCCTTTGCCACCATGCGGAACTTGCCGCTTCTCAATTCGAACAGATAGGGCTCTCACGTCGAGTGATTGAACTAACAGCAGCTCATCATCAAGGGGAAACTACAGATGGGGACTTTGAGTTGGCGTGGTTGATTGAGGCAGATGCAACTTTATAGCCTGCTTCGCACTGCACCAAGTAATACTGGGCTCGGTGTACCATCGCTCGAAGACAAGCTGACCGCTGACTGCGCTGAACTTAAGGGAACTTAAGGGGTGTGTTTATGACTCAGATTGCGATCTTGGGTACAGGCTTGATTGGCGCATCGATCGGACTAGCGTTGAAAGCCAATGACCGTCTGGATGGCATCGACATCATTGGCTACGACAGAGAGAAGAAAAATCTCAGTCGCGCGAAGAAGATAGGGGCAGTCGATCGCAGTGAGAAAAACATAACTAAGGCTGTGCGCGATGCGAGCATAATTGTCTTGGCTGCACCGGTACTCGCCAATCATCGAATGATCGAGGAAGTTGCCTCACATCTGAATCCAGGTGTTGTTGTGACTGATACCGGTTCGACAAAGGCCGCCACGATCAAAGTTGCACACGAGAACCTGCCAGAGGGAGTTAGCTTCGTTGGTGGGCATCCGATGGCAGGTAAGACCGAAGTTGGTCCAGATAATGCAAGCGCCGAATTGTTTCAGGACGCCCGGTGGGTTGTTTCAGCTCCCTCTTGGGCTTCGGAAGTGTCTGTGAAAGCAGTGCTTGGTCTTGCTGAAGCAGTTGGCGCAGTTCCAGTGATCATGGATGCGGATGAACATGATGCCTATTTGGCAGCAGTGTCCCATTTGCCAATGTTATCCGCTCAGGTGATGTTTAGACTCGTTCGGCGGTCTGAAGCATGGCCTGAGCTTGGTCAGTTGGCTGCAGGTGGATTCAAGAGTTCGACACGCTTAGCTGCGACGGATCCCTCTATGGCGTACGACATACTTACTACGAATAAGGAACAAACTGTCCACTGGCTCAATCGCTTCATTGACGAGCTGCAGGAAATGCGAGGTCAGCTTCAGGATGCTGACCAAGAGATTCTTTTTCAGGAAATAGCGCAAGTCGAACTTGACTATAGCGCCTTCCAGATTGGTGCGTTTCGTCGTGAAAGTAAGACCGATTCTGCTATGGACCGAGCGAAACTCGATTTCAGCTCGTTGCTAATTGGAGAGTTGGCGAGAGAAAAGATTGCTCAAATTACGCGTGACTCCGAAGAGCGTCTTAAAGAGATCGAAATTGAAGATCGGATGAGACGTAACATCGACTAACGATTTTCGAGTGAACGATTCTGGAGGGACACTATGACCAGTGGCACCGTGTCACGCACCGTTAGTGGTGCGCAGAAACTCCGTGGTGAATTGCGTGTTCCCGGTGACAAATCGATTACTCACCGTGCTTTGATGTTTAATGCCTTGGCTTCCGGGCGCTCGCGAGTTGATGGCTTTCTCGATGCTGCTGATACACGATCAACAATCGCATGTCTACGCGCACTTGGTGCAGTGATCGAAGAAGAGCCCGACGGGTCTGTCACAGTCGAAGGCCATGGACGGTCCGGTATGAGAGAGCCATCCGATGTACTCGATTGTGGTAATGCCGGTACGACGATGCGATTACTTGCGGGAGTCGTATCCGGCTTAAAAGGTCTCTATGTCTTGACAGGTGACGGTTCACTACGAAGACGCACGATGGCACGCATTGTGCAGCCGCTGAATGCTTTGGGAGCGAGAGTTAATGCACGCGCTGCAGGTAAGTTCCCGCCGCTTGTGGTTGAAGGTAGTCAGATCATCGGTGGACAGAAACTTATTACAGACGTGGCCTCTGCTCAGGTTAAATCAGCATTACTTCTTGCGGGGTTGGCGGCCGATGGACCAACAACTGTTGTTCAACCGGCGCAAACCCGTGATCACACGGAGAGGCTTCTCACAGCGATGGGTGCTGATATTGAGATTCAGGGGAACGCCCTTACCGTGACACCACCTAATCGCGATCTAGAGGCAGTAGATGTAAGTGTGCCCGGTGACATCAGTACAGCTGCGGGTTGGATCATCGCGGCGACAGTGCATCCTGATGCTGAGTTGCTTTTGCGAGGTGTCGGTGTAAATGCGACCCGTAGCGGGATCATCGATGTCTTACGCTCGATGGGTGCCGATATTGAGTTTTCAGGAGAACATATCGTAGGCGGTGAACCGGTCGCAGACCTCTTTGTTCGTTCCGCAGTATTGCATGGGGTAGAAATTGGGAGCGAGTTGATTCCTCGCGCGATTGATGAGCTTCCACTCATAGCGCTGGCAGGTGCGTGTGCAGATGGCGAGACTGTAATTTGTGATGCAGAGGAGTTACGCGTCAAGGAATCGGATCGAATCGCGACCACATCCACCGTACTTCGCGCTTTTGGCGCTGAGCTAGAGGAGCGTCGCGATGGTTTTCGTATTGTTGGAGGAGCCTCGCTGCGACCTGCTACGGTCGATTCCGCATCTGATCATCGTGTCGCGATGCTAGGTGCGATAGCAGGTCTACTGGTGGATGGAGACACGACAGTGACTGGCGCTGATGCGGTGTCTGTGTCGTATCCTGATTTTTGGTCGGACCTTAGTCGGATTAGTGGTGTCTGATCACCGAGAATCAGTTCTCCTCAAGGAATCCAATATGACTGATCGCACAGAGTTGATACATGTCGGGTTCGACAATAGCCTTGCGTTGAATCGAGTGATTGCGGTTGCTTCCCCTACATCTGCACCCGCTAAACGGATGGTGCATCGTGCCAAACAGCAAGAGCGTGTAGTTGATCTAACGAGTGGCCGTCGTACCAAAGCAGTAGTGGTTTTAGAGAATGACTGGGTGGCATTGATTGCTATCACACCAGAAACCTTTACCGGTCGGATAGCCTCAGGCCGGTACCCGTCTGACCAGCTCTCAACATGAATCAGAACATGGATCGAGAAATCCAGACGCTCGTAAATGCGAGTGGCCCACCATTGATTGTCATTCTCTCGGGCCCTTCAGGTGTAGGTAAAGACGCGGTGATCGAGCGAATGCTCGAACTTGATTATCCGATATCGATTCCTGCCACAATGATTACTCGGCCCCCACGAGAAGGTGAAATCGATGGGGTTCATCATGTTTTCGTAAGCGTCAAAGAATTCGGACTTCAGGTTGCTGCAGGTGAACTTCTGGAACATGCGCTTGTTTACGGTAACTGGTATGGCGTGCCACGTTCGCAAGTTCGTTCTGCAATAGCAACTGGTAAACACGTTATGATTCGAGTCGATGTACAGGGAGCGGCTTCACTCCGAAACACTCTGCCTGATGCACCGTCTGTGTTTCTCGTGCCTGACGATATCGCTAATCTGGAGGCGCACCTCCGTTCGCGAGGGTCCGAGAACGAAGACGAAGTACAACGCCGATTGTTTCAGGTTAAGCAAGAACTCTCTGAAGCCGAACATTTCGATTATGTCGTGGAGAACATCGAGGGAGATCTTGATGCTACCGTGCGGGCTGTAGCAAGCGTCATTTCTGCAGAAATCGAACGCCCCGATCGTGTGGTGATCGAGGTTTAACGATGAAAATATCCCCAGTCAATTCGCACTGCGATGATTATTTTGAGATATCAGATGCGAGTGAGACTCATAACCCGGGTCGCTCGAAGGAAGGTTGTTTATCCAAGTTTATTGATTTCATCTTGGTACCTTCATAACAACCGAGTCAGGAGCAACGAACGATGAGGGCCTTTATGTTTAACGTATCCGCCATATCGTTAGAAACCAAAAGGGATCCTGTTCTTGATCGATTCGGAAGAAACTTTTCAATCGAGGACAATTGTGATCTTTACCATATGATTCTTGAGACACCCTATGTCCATTGAATACGTGCCAGCACTAGCAGAAGTGCATCGCCTTAAAGATCAAGGGAATATCGTTCCCATATACAGAGAGGTTCGAGCGGATCTTGAAACTCCAGTTTCGGCTTATCTTAAGGTGGCGCAAGGGCCCTATTCGTTCCTTTTAGAATCTGTTGAGGGTGGTGAACGTCTAGGGCGTAATTCTTTCATCGGTACTGAGCCTTACCGTGTTATTGCACTTGATCAAGAAGATGGCGACCCACTTGGCGATATCGAAAACGAGCTAGGTCGTCTTGAAGCAGTCCATGTCCCTGGTCTTCCCCGTTTTAATGGAGGAGCTGTTGGTTATCTCAGTTGGGAAGTTGCCAGGCACTTTGAGGATCTCCCGATTGCTGGCCCAGACGTTCTTGATCTTCCGCAATCATGGTTGATGTTCACGGAGACATTATTGGTATTCGATCACCTTATGCACTCGATCAAAGTCGTATCGCATGTGCGGCTTGATGGAGATATCGATTCTGCATACCAAGAAGCTGTCGACAAGATTGATGAATTGGTGACACGTCTTGAAGCGCCATTAGGAGCTCTGCCGTACGTTCCGTTTGACGGTATTGCGGGACAACCACTTCGCGAAAATTGGTCTCGAGATGCCTATATTAACGCTGTCGAGAAGACGAAAGAGTACATCGTTCAAGGCGACATCATTCAGGGAGTTATTTCTCAACGGTTTTCTCGAGAAACAGGCGCACATCCATTTGAGGTCTATCGCAGCCTGCGGGCGATCAATCCGTCCCCTTATATGTACTTTTTAAAGTTTGACGAGACTTACATCGTCGGGTCGTCACCTGAGCTTCTCGTGAATATTGAAGACGGACTAGTCGAGGTTCATCCGATCGCCGGTACACGCCGCCGTGGAGATAATCTCATCGAGGATGAGCATCTCGCTGCGGAATTAGCACAAGATCCGAAGGAAATTGCGGAGCATGTCATGCTCCTTGATCTTGGACGAAATGATGTTGGAAGAGTTGCAAAGGCTGGGAGTGTCGAAGTTACCCAGCAGCTTGATATTGAATACTACTCGCACGTAATGCACCTAGTGAGCCATGTCCAAGGTCAATTACGTGAAGAGATGTCAGCTTATGACGCGCTTCGTGCTGCATTCCCTGCGGGGACCGTTTCCGGTGCGCCCAAGATCCGAGCGATGGAGATCATCGCTGAGTTAGAACCGGACCAACGCGGTCCGTACGCTGGCTCGGTAGGTTTTTTCGATATGTCAGGCAATGCTGAAACATGCATAACTATCCGGACATTGGTGATGAAAGATGGTTGGGCTCACGTGCAGGCGGGTGCTGGGATCGTTTTCGATTCTGATCCGGAGCGAGAGTACGAGGAATGTCGGCAGAAGGCTCGTGCGCTGATCGCCGCTCTAGATGATGCTGAGAATAATGAACCGACCGGAAGCCTCGGGTACTGAGGACGATCGACCATGGTAGACCCCGTGTCGAAGCACTCGGAGCTTGTGGAAGAATCGACCCTTAGCTCAGCGGCGGTACTGTGTCGCGATGATGGTCGAGTATTGCTGCTCCAGTATTTGGATGATGGCAGTCCATTCGCAGGTCGGTGGTCTCTGCCTATGATGAGCGTTAACGGTAATGAGACTTCGGAAGAGGCTCTGGTGCGCTTGTTACGAGAACATGTTTACGTGGATCCCGGAGCATTCGATTTCGAGGAAACCATTTATGTTGAGTCAGACAGTGGGATGCGTTTCGTAGTGAATGCTTTCATCTGTACTAGTTGGCACGGGAAACCTCGGTTTAGCAGTAGCTATTACGCGGACGCGGTTTGGGCACATCCTGCGAATCCATCAATTACAACAGGTCTATTACCCGAATTCCGGGATTGGTTAGCGCGTTCACTCGGTGGTTCACTATATCGATATACGGTTGATGATCTCTGCGAACATTTGGATGAGACGCGTGGAGCACTTTTAGCAGCATTTGAATCAATTCCTGATCAAGCTCGTGGTGAGAATAGAGGTGACAAACTCTCAGCGGTCGATGTGCTTGCGCATGTCGCTGATGTTGAAGCGTACTGCTTAGCGGAGATCGATCGACTACTTCGCATACCAGGGCATACTTGGCGAGATTTCAACAATGCTCAGTGGTTTGATTTGTACCGACTGCAGGATTATTCAGAAAGTTTTCCTGCGTTACGTAAGCGTCTTGATGCCTGCCGTGATCGCACGCGTTCTTGGCTGACCAGTCTCGAAGATGCGCAGCTTGTTCAGTACGGAAACCATGCTGAACGAGGTGCAGTTCGGATTGGTGATCGTATTGAGAGCATCGCTCAGCATGAAAGCGGACACACGGGCTACCTACTTGCACTAGCAGAAGAAGTTTCCAAGCTAGAATAGCGACATAACGAAAAGACGAGTGCCGATGCTTTTGCTTATAGATAATTACGATTCATTCACATTTAATCTTTATCAATATTTGTCAGAACTTGGTTCCGACGTAAAAGTTCATCGTAATGACGAGATTTCCGTCGAGGACTGCCTGACAATGAACGCGGACCAGATCGTAATCTCTCCTGGGCCGTGTACACCGAAAGAGGCAGGGATTTCAGTTGATTTGGTTAGGGCGGCAGCAGGTAAAGTACCTCTGTTAGGTGTATGTCTCGGCCATCAGGCAATTGGTGAAGCGTTTGGCGCCGAGATTGGTTATGCGGGAGAAATTTTGCACGGCAAAACATCGATGATTGAGCACGATGGCCAAGGTGTCTTCTCAGGCATGGCCAATCCTTTTGAAGGGATCCGTTATCACTCTCTCGCGATAGACCCTGATACCGTTCCGGACGAACTTCAGGTGACTGCATGGTCTGAGAGTGGCGTGATTATGGGCATACGGCACAGGACTCTTCCAGTGGAAGGGATTCAGTTTCACCCAGAGTCGATCATGACGAAGATGGGCCATGAAGCCCTCGCTAACTTTCTTCATGTAGACCTGCCGGAAGAACTCCACAGCTAGGTACTGATAAAGGGCGGACACGTCATGATTAAGGAAGCGATCGCAGCCATTATCGACGATGGCCGTGCTCTGACCGAAGATGAAGCTCGCTCTGCTATGGAGGACATAATGCGAGCCGGCCTTGGCGAGGAAGAGATTGCGACACCTGCACAATTCGGTTCGTTTGTGACTGCTCTAAGGATGAAAGGTGAGACTGTTGACGAGATCGTAGGAATGGCGAAGGCGATGCGATCGCATGCACTTCACGTCGATATTCAATTACGTCCACTTCTCGATACAGCTGGCACTGGAGGCTCGTCACGGAAGGTATTTAATGCTTCAACAGCAGCTGGGTTCGTTGCTGCAGCAGCCGGAGCGACCGTTGCAAAGCATGGCAATCGTGCGATGAGTTCACAGTCGGGCTCGGCTGATTTATTGGAGGCACTTGGTGCGGAGATATCTCTTACACCGGCTCAGGTTTCTCAGTGCGTCGAAGAGACAGGGATAGGATTTATGTTCGCTCAAGCGTTTCATCCGGCGATGAAGTTCGCTGGGCCGCTCAGACCGCAGGTCGGTGTGCGTACGATTTTCAACATCCTCGGGCCACTGACAAACCCGGCCGGGGCGAACTGTCACGTTATGGGAGTAGCCAATGTAGAACTGGGGGAGAAATTAGCACAGGCTCTTGCTCGTCTTGATGTCCGTCAGGCGTTAGTAGTGAGTGGCGCTGATGGGCTCGACGATTTGACAGTTACTGGTCCTTCGAACGTGTTTGATGTGAAAGGGGGACAGGTCACTCGTAAGACTGTCACTCCATCCGATCTTGGTGTGTCTGTTCATGAATACTCCGATATTACCGGAGGAACACCTGAGGAAAATGCCGAGATATTGAGGCAAGTCTTTCGTGGAGAAGGACCCAGAGCGGTGCGCGATCTCATTGTTGCCAACGCTAGTGCTGGTTTGTACGTCACTGGCCTTGCCGCTTCGTTTAAGCACGGTAGCGAACTAGCGAATCAGGTGATCGACAGCGGTGACGCAGCAGCGAAAACGGCCGCTTTCGTTGAAGCGACTCGACGTGTGACGGCGAGCTGATTTGTTATGACTGAAACTAGTGCGACGCGTGAGACCGGAACTTTTCTTGATAAAATCGTCGCGGCTCGTCATATCCGACTATCTGAGGATCGTGTAGTACGTCCCAGAGCACTCCTTGAAGAGCTATTAGATCGGGCACCACCTGTACGTGACTTTGAAACGCTTTTGCGTCACGGTCGACTAGAAACGCCAACTGATGCCTGTGTTCGCCTAATTGCGGAGATTAAACGGGCCTCTCCTAGTAAAGGCTTGTTGAATTCTGATCTGGATGCTGTTGAACAAGCTCGACTCTACGCACGTGCAGGAGCTGCAGCGATATCAGTGCTCACGGAGCCGGACTTTTTCGCTGGTTCCATCCAAGATCTGGAGGCGGTTAGCAGTTCGTTTAGCATTGATATTGACCGTCCTGCGCTACTCCGCAAAGAATTCATTTGGGATGAGTATCAGATTATTGAGGCGCGAGCGTTTGGTGCTGATTCCTTACTGTTGATCGTAATGTTGCTTGAATCGGATGTACTGCGGTCGCTGATTGCGTATACGCGAGAGCTAGGTATGGAGCCATTGATCGAGGTACATGACGAACTAGAGTTAAAAAATGCTCTTGATGCTGGCGCCCGCGTCGTTGGTGTTAATAACAGAGACTTGACAACGTTTGAAGAGGATCTCGAAACGACAGAGCGACTTTCTTGTCTGATTCCGGATGAAGTGACTTTAGTTGCAGAGTCGGCGATACGCACGACCGACGATTCGTCTCGAATGATCTCCGCCGGTGCACACGCATTACTTATTGGGGAAGCTCTTGTGACAGGCGACGATGTCATGAAGCGTGCACATGAGTTCATGGTCTTGTCATCCGAGGTGAATCGATGACCTTAGTCAAGATATGTGGGAACCGAACCCCGGAGGATGTGATTGCTGCTGCTGCTGCTGGAGCAGATTTCGTTGGCATGGTATTTGCAGAGTCAAAACGCCAGATAGATGTGACCGAAGCGCAAGCGATGGTGCGAGCGTTGGGAGCTTCGCTCTCAGAGTATGAATTAAGGATTCCTCCACCGGTACAGATGCAGGCGGCTGAGGAAATCGAGCCATGGTTTCAAGGCGGTTCCTCGCTGATAGAGAGTTACCTTAGAGAAAAGCGGCCGCTAACTGTCGGAGTGTTTGCTAATCAGGAGGTTGATCAGGTCAACGAGCTCGCTGAAGAGGCAGGGGTAGATCTCGTACAGTTGTCTGGTCACGAAAGTTGGGAAGATTGTCTTCGCATTACTCGCCAGGTGATTCAAGTAGTGCACGTCTCATCATTCGACTCACCATCCGATCCATTTTCAAAGATGGAACCTGGCTTTTCTGTTGCTGTTGGACTTGATTCGGTAGCTGGGCCTTACCAAGGAGGTTCGGGGCATACGTTCGATTGGGAGATCGCACGTCAGATCGCTGACCGAATTCCTATTATGCTCGCGGGAGGATTAACCCCTGAAAATGTTGGTGAAGCAGTCCGCGTAGTCGAGCCTTGGATTGTCGACGTCTCGAGCGGTACTGAAACTGACGGTCGCAAAGACCACGATCTTGGGCGAGCATTCATCAATGCTGTAGATCAAGCGGATGCAGAATAGAGAGTGTTTTGTAACCGCAGAAGCACAGGGACAGTATTAAGATGTCGGAGCAAATAGGAAAAAATGTTCATACTGCTAGAGAAGAAGGTAGTTCGATCTTGAGTCGTTCTATAGGGGAAGAAATTAACGTTCCGAGCAGCGGTCTACCGGATGCAGGAGGTCACTTCGGCGATTTCGGAGGACAGTATATCCCTGAAACTTTGTTACCAGCGGTTACCGAGCTTACAGAGGCTTACCAGGATGCGATGGCTGATGATGACTTCCATGCGCGCCTTGATGATCTGCTTCATCATTATGTAGGTCGTCCGACACCGCTTACGTTTGCTGAACGATTATCAGAGTGCATTGATGCGAAAATATATCTAAAACGTGAAGATCTTACGCACACTGGTGCACACAAAATCAACGCAGCACTTGCACAGGGCTTACTCGCTCTTCGAATGGGTAAGCGTCGCATCATTGCCGAGACAGGGGCCGGTCAGCATGGTGTCGCTACCGCGACGGTATGTGCATTACTCGGCCTTGATTGTGTCGTTTACATGGGTTCCGATGATGTGAAACGGCAGGCGCTCAATGTTTTCCGAATGAAACTTCTCGGTGCCGAGGTGCGTACTGTTCACTCTGGCTCGCGAACGCTAAAGGATGCTACGAACGAGGCAATCCGTGATTGGGTTACAAACGTACGCGATACTTACTACGTCATCGGTAGCGTCGTTGGACCCCATCCTTATCCGATGATGGTTCGTGATTTTCAATCAGTAATTGGCCGCGAGGCACGTATGCAGATTCTCGACCAGGAAGGCATTCTGCCAACAATCGGTATTGCGTGTGTCGGAGGTGGATCTAACGCCATTGGACTCTTTTACCCTTTTTTAGGAGACCAGATACGACTGATTGGTGTAGAGGCGGCAGGAGAAGGTCTATCGGGTCGTCATGCCGCTACCTTGTCTAAGGGGAGCCCTGGAGTTCTGCATGGTGCCAAGTCAATGTTGCTTCAAGACGAGTGGGGACAGGTCACTGAGGCACACTCAATCTCGGCTGGTCTGGACTATCCTGGCGTCGGGCCTGAGCATTCATGGCTGAAACTCACTAAGCGAGTTGAATACCATGCTGTCACCGATAAGGAAGCACTAACTGGGCTCGAGTTCCTGTGTCAAAATGAAGGTATTGTTCCGGCACTCGAGTCCTCACATGCAATTGCTTATTTACTTAAAATCAAGGATGAATTGTTCTCGGATGATGTTGTGTTGCTGAACTTAAGTGGGCGTGGTGACAAAGATATGAATACTGTTGCAGATGCCTTGGATGTCACCCTTTAGGTCAGTTTGAATTAACGAAGAGAAAACTATTCTGTCTGAGGGTATACGTTAGTCATGCACCGGAAGTGATACCGACGTTGGCAACGTATGACGAATGCTCTGTGCCTATAGTCGATTGCTATCGAATCAATGATCGCATAATCGTCTGGCACTGATACGCTCGGTGAGTGTTTGCTGAACCTCCGGTAGCACCGGTAGTGCAATCTTCTGTAAAGGGCTTTGCCCCTATCTGGCGTGGCGTTGACGCGTTAATCGGTGTCGCCATTCTGGTCGGTGGCTTTGCATCTTTATATGCGATTCTTGGAATCGTCGTGTTAGTAGTGGGAATCAGTGAAGATGCCCTAGATTTCGTAGGGGCGGTAGCTGTAATCGCTTTTGAGATCTCGTTTGGGCTTCCAGTTCTCTGGCTTGCTTCACGTCGTCAGATATCTCTCGCTGCGATCGGTTTTCGGCGACCAAGGCAATGGAGATTAATCGGTATTACCGTAGTCGGTACGTATGCCATCCTTCTTGTCTATACCAGTGGTATCGAACTCCTTAAGAAACTAGGCATTGATCCTCGAGGATTCGAGGGTAGTAACGAGATTCCGATTGATGCTGATCAGAGTACAGGGCCGTTAATTCTGCTCCTACTACTTTTCGGGTTAGCAGTCGTGATTGTTGCGCCGTTGGCAGAGGAATTGCTCTTTCGGGCACTGTTGTTTCGAGCTTTGGATGGAACATGGGGACAGTGGGCGGCAGTTACTGGTAGTGGGTTTGCATTTGGAGCATTTCACGCGAATTTGGCTGTGCTGATTCCATTTACTCTCATTGGCATGTTATTCGCTTGGTCATTTAAGGTATCTGGTTCGCTTTGGGTGACTATCATTGCACACTTCATTATCAACTCATTGAGCTTTATCGTGACGGTGTTGGAGGTATTCGATTGAGCACTGATCGCCCCGACCGTATTGCTGAATTATTTGCTCGCACGCGAGCTGAGCGACGTCCTGCGATAATTCCTTTTATTCCGGCGGGATGGCCTGAGATTGATGCAACTTCCGAGATCGTCCGAGCAGCGATAGCTGGTGGTGCAGATGCACTCGAGTTAGGGCTCCCATTCAGCGATCCACTTGCTGATGGTTCGACAAACCAGCATGCATACGATGAGGCGCTTGCTCAGGGTGTGACACCCGCTACCGTTCTTAACAATGTTCGCGAATTGCGTGGTGATGGAGTGACGATTCCGTTGATCATCATGGGTTACATCAATCCGATGCTTGCCTACGGAATAGATGCGTTTATTCGGAATGCAGTCGAAGTAGGAGTGGATGCACTGATTATTGTCGACATGCCACCAAATGAAGCAGGCACAGTCGAGATTCTTGCTAGAGAAGCAGGTTTGCACTTGATATTTCTTGTTGCTCCTACTTCTACAGATGCGCGCTTACGTCTAGTAGCGGATCACGCTCGTGGCTTTATCTATTGCGTCAGTCTCACTGGAATTACAGGTGCTCGTCAGGAACTTTCCAAAGATCTTGAAGAATTCGTAGGTCGAGTGCGCGAATATACCGAACTGCCTTTGGCAGTTGGATTTGGTATTTCACGGCGTGAGCACGTTGAGCATGTGGGGAAGATCGCCGACGCTGTCGTGATCGGTAGTGCATTCGTCAATGTCGTTGCTAATACGCCTCGAATCGAGCGCGCTGCTGCGATACGGCACTATCTTGAAGAGATTAGCGGACGTCGGAACGTGCCGATTGTCCAAACTGATCGGTCCGATTGATGGTGAAGGGGCACGCGTCATGTCGATGATGGTTCGTGGAATTCGAGGGGCGACAACTGTCGAAACAAATACGAGAGAGGAGATCATTGAAGCGACAAGTGAGCTATTGTCAGCCATTGTTGAGTTGAACATGATCGAACATGATCGAGTCGCATCGATTATTTTTACGACGACCGTCGATTTGAATGCAGAGTTTCCAGCGGTCGCTGCCCGAGAGGCTGGTTGGACGGATGTTGCGCTTCAGTGCATGCATGACATGAACGTGCCAGGTTCACTCGAGCGGTGTTTACGAATTCTGATGCACGTGAATACCGAGCTATCTAACGCTGAGCTCCAACACGTCTACTTGAGAGGCGCTCGTCAATTGAGACCGGATCTTGTCGAACGTCCGCAAGCCTAAGTACAGGGGATGAATTCGTGACGGATGAGATTACTGAAGCAGCTGCGAACGACGATTCTCGAACCTTCGAGCTCGCTGTTTCTCTATCTGATGGAGCATTCAATGGGCCGCTTGATCTGCTATTGCACCTGATCGAGCGGAACGAGCTCGACGTGACTGAAGTGTCGCTACTCCAGGTAACAACGCAGTATCTCGAATACTTGCGTAAACCGGAGGAGATCAACCTCGGTTCTCTTGCTGATTTTGTTGCTCTAGGCGCGAGATTACTTTTGTTGAAATCTCGTGCATTGCTCGCTGTGAACGATGATGAGGAACAGGAAATCGAAGAAGATGAAGATGCGGATCTTGTTAAGGCATTAAAGGATTATCGACGCTTCAAGGAAGCAGCACAATTTCTTCGTGAGCGAGACACGGGGCACCAAACCTATCGGCGCGAAGTCTTGCCGCCCGAGGTGGCACTACCCGATGGCCTAGATCGCGTGACACTTGATTCTCTTGTCGATGTTCTTCGCGAAGTAATGGATCGACTTCCGGAACAGGAAGTCGAAGCTGATTTTTCGGCGGAACCCATCCGTCTCCGTGATCGACTACGTATCGTCGTTGAGCTGCTTGAACAAGAAGGTAAAGCAAGCTTTCGTCAGCTAGTGGAGGGTGCGACTGCACGTATTATTGTAATCGTCGATTTCTTGGCGATTTTGGAGTTGATCAAGTCAGGGTATCTAAAGGCAACGCAGTCAGAACGATTTGGTGATATCGATCTTCTCAAAGTCGACGGTGCATCGATCCCCGATCTTGGCGAACTCGCGGAAGAATTTACTGGTGTCTAGTGATTGCTCCTCCTAAGGAAGGCGCTGATACCAATGGATTGACTGTAGTTTCATCTTTGATGGAGTAGCGTCTTAGTAGGCTATCCCTAATTAATATCTAGCGTGATTTGACTAAGCCCCCTCGTAGCGAAGGCGATGGTACGATCTTTCCACCATAACTCTTAGAACGATCACCAGTTCGGCTCAAGC
>Ga0310344_10001424_pt1 | contig 18261 bp, 12 predicted proteins | sample HC15DNA20200_MG_FD_203801 | JGI IMG/M metagenome (GOLD analysis project Ga0310344, IMG submission 203801) | Marine microbial communities from station ALOHA, North Pacific Subtropical Gyre - HC15-DNA-20-200_MG | ecosystem: Environmental > Aquatic > Marine > Oceanic | place: Pacific Ocean: North... | reverse complement strand
CATTGACCAGTAGAGGCTGGATGGGCGCCTACAGAGAGACTGCATGGCGCAGAGCATGGACTCCTTCGTTGCCGTTGAGTTTGGCCTGCCGCGCCCACGGCGAGGTCCAGCGCCGTGGGCACGTCGAGCCCGTGCAATATCACTATAACGTCTTGCGAGACCTAGGCGAGCGCGCGCTCGAACAGGGCGAGCATACGGCTCCAGGCTCGTTCCGCGAGCGCTTCGTCGTAGACGGTCGCATCAGGTGGGCACCAACCGTGCAGAGCCTCGTAGACTTCGATTTCCGCTGGGAGTCCGGCCTCGGAGAACGCCTCTCGAAGCACGTCCTTTGCTTCCGGCTGATTCTCGTCGTCGTTCTCGGCGATCGCAAACAAATAGTGGGCCTGCATCTGCGGCACGAGTAAATGCGGACTGTCAGGTTGGTCGGTTACGAGCCCTCCCCCGTGAAACGACGCCGCAGCACCGATCCTATTGGGCAGTGAAGCAGCTGTGCGCATGGTGAACGGTCCGCCCATGCAGTAACCCATCGTTCCCATCTTGCGGTTGCTATCGACCGATGCTTGGCTATCGAGGAAACTGACGAAGGCCCTTGCATCAGCGATCTGGGTCTCTGCGTTCAGGGTCCCCATCAGCGGCCGAATGATGCCAGCCACCTCAGCGAAGTTCGTCGTATCGACGACTGGCGCCCGCTGCGACCGGTAATACGGGTTGACTACGAGCACCGAGTATCCAGACTGGGCCAGGCGCTTGGCCATCTGTCGCTTGGCCGGCCGCAAGCCAAACGCGTCTGGCCAGATCAACACGCCAGGGTGCGTCCCGCTCGATGGATGCACGAAGTAGCTGTCGGCCGTCCCGTCTGGGGTAGTTACATCGAGGTCAGACTCGGTGACAGCCTGAGCGTTTGAGACCTGTGGGAGTAGCATCGCAAGCCCTGCTCCGGTCGACATGGCACCAAACTCCCGTCTGGTCAGCTTATTTGCACGCAGGTAGTTCTCGTTGTCGGCAGTGGTTCGTTCATCACACATGGGTGACTCCTAGGATGTTGAGGTGCGCTCGACGCGCTTGTGGATTAATAGCGAGTGTTATTGTGTACCCTTTATGCCTTCACTGACTAGAGTGGGTCCATCAATGGAGTTCGAGACTAGGCGGTTCTACTTCCTTGCTTCAGATCGGTGGGGGCCGAAATCCTCCAAGGGCTTCCTCAAGGTGTAGTAAAACCGCCAAGACCAGGTCCTCTCTACCAGGCGCCGCAACTACTTGGACAGCGATTGGTAGACCTTCAGGAGACGTCCCCCCCCGCATAACGGCGGCTGGCCAGCCCGTGAGGTTGTACGCCTGAGTGTAGCTGTAGGCCCCTTCCATTTCCGGATCGTCCCACATCCCGTGAGAACCTGCTGGGAAGGCATTCACCGGACAGATGATCACATCGTGGTTAACCCAGTATGCTGACATCTGGCTTCGCAGGGTGTACCAGGCTGCCATCGCTTGGTCCAACTCTTCAGCACTTGGCTCCGGTTGGGCCCATTCGGACGGTGAGGTGATTCCCGGAGCAAAAGACACTGTGGTTGTTCCTGCTGCCCTTAGTAGGCGTCGGAGTCCAGCTCCACCGTCCGCTTTGTAGATTGGTTCCGCTATCTCGAATGATCGTTCGATGCCATTTGGCCGGGATTCGTCAACTCGTGCTCCGATGTCATCTAGAGCCAGTGCTGCTGCACGAACCACGTCTTGCGTTTCTGGCGTCGGTGTCCGTATGCCATTGTCGGTGTGAAAACCCACTCGGAGAGACGTCAGGTCGATCGCTGCAGGATCTCCGAGCGGCATCGGGACGATGGCTGGATCAATATTGTCCGGCCCGGCAATTACCCTCAAGATCATGAATAGATCCTCGACGTTCCGAGTGAGCGGGCCAAGTTGCTGAAAGGAGTCCGTGATTCCCCCATAAGGGAGAATGTGACCCGTTCGTGGCACTCTCCCATGACTTGGCTTGAGGCCTGTAATTCCGCAAAAGTGGGCCGGTATGCGAATGCTCCCACCATAATCGCTTCCGATATCGAAACTTGACCCACCGGACGCTACAATGGCCGCGGCGCCTCCACTGCTGCCACCTGGTGTGCGGGTGATGTCCCAAGGGTTGTTCGTGCGCCCATAGATCAGGTTGTGGGTATCCCCAGACATAGTGAATTCTGGAGTGTTGGTCTTACCCAGGAGTATCGCCCCTGCAGCCTTTAGGCGCCGCACCACCGTGGCATCTCGGTCCGGGACAAACTCCGATCGCCCGAGCGTACCGCCGGTAGAAATCACCCCGGCGGTGTCCAGCGAATCCTTGATTGTCATCGGGACTCCGTGTAACGGACCTATGGACTTGCCCTGAGCTAGGGCTTCGTCTGCACGCTTGGCTTCAACTCGAGCTCCATCCGTGCGGAGTTGCACCACAGCATTCAAGGCTGGATTCACCTCTTTGATTCTGGAGAGGTGCGCGTCCACCAGCTCAAGAGAAGAAATCCGTTTCTCCCGAATGGCTGCCGCGAGGGATTTTGCTGAGGAGTTGTAGAGAGGATCGGCTAATGGACTGACGAGGGGTTCCTTGAACTTGACATTAGAGCGACAACTCGTAAGCACCAAACCAGCCGAGCCGGCTGCCACTTTGACAAGATCTCGTCTCGAGAGGTCACGAGACATCGTCACTGACGTCTCCAAAAGTTCGAGAAGTTGTAGTGCGCTTTTCATGGTAGGGCCTGAACCAAAGAGGACAGATGACGTCAGCGTGATGTTCAGCCTCCTGCCCGCCAGCGGCAGGATTGACCTTTAGATTCGCAGCGTCCCGATTGGGGTGAATCGATGGAGCACGGTCTTGGAATTGTTGTTGTCGTTTCGGTGCTAATCGGGTTCGTGTTGTATCTACAGCTACAGGCGAAGTTGTTGGAGATCGATGCGATGCTTGGGCCTTGGTGGCCTAGAATCACTGACACCCACACAAAATCGATTCGTCGTCTCGCCTACCCCTCAGTATCCGTCAACTTGCGGCAAACATCTTCCCGGTCCAACTCCGGCTGGCGAGGTCGATTTCACCCTCGCTCCGAATCTTCTGGCCACTCGCACTGGACCCCGTGAGACTCAGCGACCATGCATTGCGCCCAGCATGTTGCGTCCAAGTGCCCTCCGCGGTGCCTCCGTCCCTGCCCCCATCGGGTAAAAAGCCTACAGCAACCCAGCGGCACGTGCCCGATGTCGCAGCGATATCATCGGAGGAGAGGTCGACCGTCAACGTTCCGAAGACTGCGCCGAATCCTGTGGCTGTTCCTTCCCAGTGAGAAATCAACCGGATCCCGTTGGCGATTGATTCTTGCGCCTGTCCCTTCATCTCCAGTGAGAATTCCCCGCTCGAGTCTGGCATGCTTAATTACTCCTGTTGGTGATGATGCTGTAGGTTCCATTCTTCGTCTGGTTCCACCTGTTGTCAACCGAGGACTGGCCATCCGCTCTTTCCAGATATGGGGGCGGTCGATTGGCGCGTCCAAGCGGTGCGATTGGTACTCCGACGACATACAGCCAGGCTGGGTCGACAGTATGTCCCGCTGACTATTAGACGACTGCCGGTAATCGTATGGTCGTTCCTGGTACATAAACAGTCGCTACCAGCGTGGGTAGCGAAGAGCTGTTCGAATAACGCGGTTACACGCCGTCGCTTGGCGTCAACAATACGCGCATTCGTCCCGGAAATCAGAACCTAGCGACCGCAAAAGCGCAACCGCCTCCGGATACGGAGGTACACTCAGGATCAGACTGTTGGCGAAGTCCGCGGTGGAGAGACCATCCCGGGACTTAAGCGTAGGATCGGCCCCATGTTCGACCAAGTAGCGGATCATCGCCGTATCGCCACGGCCTGCTGCGCCGTGTAGCGGGGTGAGCCCCTCGTGGTCTCGAGCGTTCACGTCGAGCCCGATCTCCTCCACCAGATAACGGACAGCGGGAATCCAGCCGTCTGGCACGTGACGGTGAACGGGGCCAGACCCCTGATTGGCGTGTCCGGCGCCCGCAGCTACGTGGAGAGGCCCGTTCGAAGGCCCTCCGACGGCTACCGGGGGGATACCGGAATGGTCGGTCTCCTCGTTAGGTCTCACAAACCGTGACGGAGGCCTTATGCTGCGGACGGTGGGGTCTGCGCCGTAGTCCACGAGCATGCGCATCGTCTTGACGTCCAGCGCATACGCCGCGCGCCAGAATGGGGTCGCACCGGAGGGATCGACCAACTTCGACTCCATGTATTCCTCGAACCATGGGCGCATCTTCAGGCGAGCGTTAGGCTCGGCGCCGGCTTCGAGCAGGGCCCGCATGTAGCCACGATAGTCGATCTCCTGCTCCATCTGATTCGTCGGTTGCGGGTACATCGCAATTGGGGACCACTGCAGATTGAGGGCGGCGTAGAGAGGAGCGACACCCGAGTGGGCGGCCAGATTGGGGTCGGCCCCACGCTCGAGGAGTTCCAGTCCAAAGTCCCAATGACCGTTGATGGTTGCTATCAGGAGGGGACTGGTTCCGTCAGCCGCCTGATGATTGATGTCGGCGCCGTTGTCGAGAAGCCGCAGCACGACGTCCCTGTGACCCTGCCTGGCAGCGAGTAGCAGGGGTGTCAATCCGCCCTTCTTGTTGACGAGATCTGCAAACGTCCTGACTTGCGGTTCTGGCTGATCTAGATCCTCTTCGATCAGTGCATCGAGAGCCGCGAGATCGTCGAGTGAGAGCGGTTGCGGGTCGGACTGAATCGATTGCGCAGCATCCTCGCCAGCGGAATCGACGTCATCCGCCGTCACCACCGCGGCATCCGACTCGATGTCACCAGTTGGCTCCGTTTGCTTCGCGTATAGCTCCCGTGCTTTCCGGACGTCCGTACGCCTCTGGACGACGTCCACGACCTTGGTGGCAGCCTCTGGGTCCGCGCCACCGTCGAGGAGCGCGCTCACCGTCTCGAGGTGGTTGCCAGCCGCAGCCCAAGTGAGGGGCGTCTGTCCTGACTCGGCTTCACGAACGTCGATCTCCGCCCCATACTCTAGGAGTACGTCGACCGTCGTCGCGGAGCCGGAAATGGCGGCAAAGTGAAGAGGTGTCGCTCCACCGGTCGTGGTCATAGCGCCGGGATCGGCTCCGGCTTCCAGCAGGACTCGTGCTACCGCCGGGTTCCCGGCCTTGCTCGCCTCGTGCAGCGGCGTATAAGCACCGTTTCGGGTCTTGGCATCGGTCGTTGCGTCTGAGGCAAGAAGAACCTTCGCGATCTCGGGCTCACCACGCCTGGCCGCCCAATGAAGCGCAGAGAGGCCGTCGCCCTCGGCAGAGTTCGCGTCTTCCCCCTGTTCGAGAAGCAAACGCACGGCTGCTATGTCGCCGTCGCGCACCGCGCTTACGAGCGGCGGACCAGCGAGAGCCCCTGCGGACAGCGCGGTGGTGAGGACGACGAGCGTGAAGGTCCAGAGGGTCCTGGATTTGTAAGCAAGCAGTTTTAGCATGGTCTTAAACACCTAAAGAGGGAGCCTCGGACACCGGTCCTAAGGGCAACCGTCCGGTGCTGTCCCCGAAGCTGTCCATATCATTCATGCCGATCCCGTGGAGGAAGGAGAGCATTGCGTTCGCCGTCGGCGTACCGTCTGGAGCCTTGATGTGGAGCCCGCCTCGGAAGAGACTTCCATTGGCACCGCCTAGGAAGAGAAGCGGGACACCTCTATGGGCGTGCTGATTGCTGTTCGCCATAGGCGATCCGTAGAGGATCGCCGTTTTGTCAAGCAGGCTTTTTCCGCCTTCCATGGTCGATGAGAGCCGCTTCATGAAGTAGGGAAGCATGCTCACGTGGTACTTATTAATCAAGGCGAAGTCTCGCAAGTTTTCCTCGGTCTCTCCGTGGTGGGATGCGGGATGGAACGGGGCGTCCGTACCGCTCTCCGGATAGGTACGGGCGGAGATGTCTCGGGATAACTTGAACGAGAACACCCTAGTCATGTCGGTCTCGAATGCCAGAGCCTGTAGATCGAACATCAGCTCTACGTGCTCTCTGAAAGAATCCGGAACGCCTGCCGGCGCCTCGGGAATCTCCCGTTCCTCACCGCTCGTGTTGCGTTCGACGATCTTCTGGATTCGTCGCTCGACCTCACGGACGCTGCTAAGGTACTGTTCCATCCTCTGGCGGTCGGCCGATCCGAGGTTTTTCGTGAGCGACCCGATCTCCTTCGTGATCCAGTCAAGCATGCTGCCCTGGGTCCGCAATCGAATCTGACGTTCCTCCGGCGTTGCTCCGGCTCCGAAGAGCTGCTCGAAGGCGATCCTTGGGTCGCGGATCATCGGGAGGGGTTCTTCGGGAGACTTCCAGCTGATGTTGTCCGTGTACACGCACGTATAGCCGTACTGGCAGCCGCCGGCGGTGTCGATGTTCTCGATGCAAAGCTGCATCGAGGGTATCGGGGTCTCGTGGCCGACGCGATCGGCGAAGATCTGGTCCAAGGATTTTCCCACGTAAACGTCGGCGCCTTCTGTGTGCCGCGCGTGGCACTGGGTCAGGAAGATGGCGCTGGACCGGAAATGGTCTCCGCCGATCTCTCCCGGGGCGAACGCCTCGGCCATTTTCACGTCCGTGTTAGAGACGATCGTCAGATAGTCCCTGAACTGTTCGAGCGGTGCAATGCTAGTCGGGCTGAGGTCGAAATCACTACCCAAACCAGCAGGACTCCATAAGTTCAGCTCCTTGCCCAGCGGTGCGGACCCGGCGGCACCATGGACGTTTTCGATGCAGACTAGCCGTGTCCGATTGTTTTGGGCCAGCACCTGCGCGCCAAGCCGGCCCGCTGGAACCATGGCATCGAGGAAGGGGAGCGCGACAGTTGCGCCCATGCCTCGGAGGAAGGTGCGTCGACGAAGGTGCCCACCGCTCAGAATGTTCATTTCTCTCTCCCCTTGTTCCCGTAAGGTCTCTAGACTCGTTTTACCTTGGATAGCTCTCGGCTACAAGTTCCGACCTCATCGGGTCTAGCTCCAGCCTTAATTCTGGGCTGCCATCATCTCGACTTCCATCATCCGGAATGCATCGCTTGTTACGATTCCCGCCGCGAACGACGAGAAGCGGTAGTCGTTTTCGGCTGCGGCATGGACGATCGATCGGACCAACGACTGGTCTTCGGCGTGGGTCTGACGCCCGAGGGCGTACCTCAACAGGTTCTCCGCGAAATTGCGGAGAAAGACTTCTTGAAAGTCATCGGCGATGATCTCTCGCAACTGTTTCGGGCTCTCCACCGGCTGGCCTGTCCAGAGGGTCCCGCGGGAGTCGATCGGAGCTGGCACCGTCGCCCAAGTCCGTTCCCGAATCCGTTTCTCACCGGTGGGTCCGAAGGTCTCCAACGGCAATCCCAGAGGGTCGATGAACTGGTGGCATGCGTTGCACGTGGGATTCACACGATGCATTTCCATCCGTTCCTTCACCGTAAGTGCGCGCCCTGACTCCCCGTCTACCGCTTTCGTGACCTCTAGGTCCGGAACGTTCGGAGGTGGTGGCGGTGGAGCGGTCCCAAGCAGAACCTCCATCACGAATTTCCCACGGTTGACCGGGGATGTGCGTCTCGCGAAGGAAGTCTGGGTCAAAATCGATCCATGGCCGAGCAGGCCGTAACGGTCTTCGTCCGAATGCTGAACCCGACGAAAATCCTCCCCTGTCACACCGGGAATCCCGTAGTGCTCGGCAAGGTCCTGGTTCATGAAGGTATAGTCAGCGGTCATAAGTTCCGTGACTGGGCGGTTCCCCTCGACGATGTTGTAGAAGAAGAGCTCGGTCTCCCTTCTCATATTGTCCTTGATCCCTCGGTGGATGTACGGGAAGTAACGGGGATCTGGCCTCATGCCCTCCAAGTCAGGAACGCGCAGCCACTGAGTCGCAAAACGGGTCGCAATGCTTTCCGAGCGCGGGTCGTTGAGCATACGCTCGACCTGACCTCTGAGGACACCCTCGTCGGAGAGCCTCTGTTCGACGGCCAGGGCGAGCAGCTCGTCGTCTGGTGGCAGGGCCCAAAGGAATTGAGCAAGACGGGTTGCGAGGTCGAAATCGTTGATCGCGAAGGCCTCGCCCAGCTCCACGTCTTGGGGCTGCTCTTCGACCCGGAAGATGAAGTGGGGGCTCGAAAGCATCGCCTGAATGGCAACCCCAATCCCTCCTTCGAATCCAACGTCTGCCGCCCTCGACTCGTACATCGACGCCAATTCTTCCAACTCAGGGTTGGTCGGAGGGCGACGATACACTTGGGCCGCGAAATTCCCGATGATCTGCCGGGCGCAGGGACCCTCCTCTTCTGGACTCTCGGGGCGGCACGTGAAGATCCGCTCTCGCACGGGATTGTCAGATACCCCCGTTGCGTCGTAGGGGCCCGTGATGGTCAATGAGCCCAAGTGGGGCAGGGCAGTGATCCCGGGTGAACGACCGGCCTCCGTCGTCGCAAGGGTCTGATCGATCGGAGCGAAGATGTCTTGGACGGGACCCTCATATCTCTTGATGAAGGCTGCCGAAACCGTTCTCTGACCTGCGGGGACGGCAATCGGATCCGACTCGACCGTTACGCCCTGCGGGTCCCCTTCGCGCATCCATGGATTGACGTCGAGGAGCGCAACTCGAACTCCGTCGACCGCGATCTCCACCGTCTCGTCCAGACCCGGGTTGCCAAAGAGGCCACCGTTCTCATCAATCAGGAACCCAGCTCTGAAGACGTAATTCCCGTCCGCTAGAAAGGTATGGGTAGTGACGATGCCACCACGGGTTCCAACGGGTGCGCCATCCACATGTTTCCATTGGGCATAATCCCTGGAACGGCCGTAGGTGCTCTGGACCGGGGCAGCGTCAGGAACACCGATCGCCAAGCGACTTACCTCTGTAGCGGCCCTGAGAAAGCCGTTCAGGAGGGTACCGGACACGACCTGGACGTCTGCGATGTTGTCGAACCCTTCGCTGATCGTTTCCCCAGGCAGGTATGCATCGGCGTCGATTTCCAAGCCGAAGATCTCCCTGATAGCGTTCTCGTATTCTGCGCGGTTCATATACTGGATTGGACGTCGGCCGGGTGTCGCTTGGGAAGCCGATTCGTCAATCGTCCGCTCCAAAGTCTCGGCAAGGGTGATGAGAGTATCTCGACCTGGACGAGGTACTCCTGGAGGCGGCATCATGTCGAGACGGAGCTTGGTGATCATAGCTTCCGCCTTTTCAAGATGCCGAGCTGCATCTTCGACCCTGAAGTCTTCGAGAGAGAGTCCCCCTCTGGTCATCCGGTCGTTGTGGCACGTCACGCACACCCGCTGGACTTCATCGTTCAGAGCTCCGGTATCGAGGTCATCACGCTGGGTGGTCTGTCCGGAAAAGCGAGCGGTTGCTGAAAGAGCGGGGCGAAGCCTCAGCTCGGGAGACGGGATGTCTTGCCCAAGCTCCGCGACTGGAGACGTGTCGTTTCGGGTTTCGGCACCCAGCACGACAGCTACGGCGAGAATTCCTGCGGTCACAACCAGCCAATGGGTCGACATCGACAATCCTTACGGCGCCACGGCGCGAAAAAGAGCCAAATTCCCTCGAACCTCAAGCGAATCGTACGCCTACATTAGCATGAACGATAGCGCGGTAGAACCCCTAGGTTTAGCCCTACAGAGGTAACCGTCATTGTTACGACTCGATCTTATTCTATGGGGCTCTGTGAGGGTACCAGTTCAGGCCTCGTGAGGATTGGCATCAACCTTATATAAGAAGACACACTTTCGCTTTTCTTGGTACTTTTCTCGAGCTCTTACCCCCCGAGGGTTCTGTCCTCCTCGGTGCTCAGCTCTTCGAGCAGCTGCGTGAAGGCGTGGCGCCGTTCCTCGTTCGTGCTGATCACGAAACTCAGCTGAAAGTAACGGGGCTCGCTGAGACCGTGTCCTTGGAGGACCTGTTGAATCTTCTGGCGCATGGACTCGCCCAGTCGGGTCTGCGCCTCTTCCGACTTGTTCTCAGGGAGTGCGAGTTCGGCTTGAAACCCAGCCGTGATCTCCGTGATCTCCATGTAGGCCTTGGCGAAGTTTACCCATTCATTGTCGCTGGCGCTCTGGACTGCTCCCCTCGCCTGCCCCAACACGGAAACCGGAGACCCCAGAGAGAACATCGACACGAGAGAGCCGAGAACTATTATGGTCAAGCGCATACTGAATAACCTCTCCTTACCATTTGTCACAGTTTCCCCGTTGACTCGCCACAAGCTAAGTCCTGCCTGAACACAGGAGTTTGACTCCACACCCAAAAGGGTCAGTTGCCGGAGGAGCTTACGGAACAACACGGCAACAATGTTGATCTAGTAGTGGCAAACCTAGGACTAGCTCTCTAGTAGTGGCAATCCTAGGACTAGCTCTCAAAAACCACAAGCTCAATATAAAGGCTTGCCTACGGGCTAGACAAGGATCCACGAGGGTGATGACTAGACCGGGCGGCTGCTTAGAGATTGACAGTCGGCTTTAGCTAGCTGCGTTAGGTTGAGTTGTCTGCGACAACTTGTCACAAAGTGGACATGCAAGGAACCAATGTTGAACCGGAACAACCGATTCAATGCTCATTGGTAGAGATGACTGGATTTGCGGAAGCGACCCCCTGAGCACTCAGTCAGGGCCCGAGCGCTTTCATGCCCGTTCACACGGGGTTTCTGCTGTGCCCGTCAGGCACTATTCGGTCATGACTCGCACGCGAACTGGTGACCAGGCCATGCCGTCTGGCGCATCATGGTCAACCATTAACACCCGTCGATCTGTCAAATCAGCTAGTCGGAAGACTTGGATCATGCCCAAGTTCGGGTCGCTCGCGAACGCCATTCCGTCGTGGATGAGCACGCCGAAGTTTCCACCCTGCGGCTCACCATCACGCAGCGTAACTTCTGTTATCACTCGTCGCGCCTCGACGTCCCAGAGTCTCAAGTATTGCCGAACGCGTGAGCCACGGCCGCCGTTCGGCACGATGGCATAGCCGTCCGGTCCCATTTCGATCCGTCCGGCTGAGGGCCGAGACTCAAGAGTAGCAACGATTTTGAGCGATTGCGAATCAATCACCGAGATTGAAGTTTCACCTCGGTTTGCCACCCAGATCTCACGGCCGTCTGGGGTGACGTCCAACCCCTCGGCACCGAGACCTGTGGCGATCACAACGGGAGGGCGCTCCTCGTTCAGGAAGATGACTGATAGCGTCCCGACTTCACCGCGGCTGGTCACGTAGGCGCGAGAGCCATCAGGGCTTAGCCGAAGCATATGACCCTCGCGGCCACCGGTTGGGTAGGTTCGCACGACAGTCTCTTCGTCCAGATCGACCAGCGCAAGCTGATCGGAGTCCTGCATAGTCGCGACCGCATGGCGACTGTCTGGCAAGAACAGCGCGGTATGGGGGCGAGAGTTCGGTCCGAGATCGATTCGACTCACCACCTCGGCAGAGGCGATGTCTATCAGCACGATGTGTCGTCCCGGTTTGTTCTCTGGGCCATACTCCGTAGTCAGTGCGAGCCGACCGTCTGGGGAGACGTCTACCTCATGCGGAATGACAGGACCGATCGGAATTCGAGCGATTTCAACCTCGGTTGTCAGGTCAAATAACGTGATGCTGCCACCAGCGCGGTTAGCCACGAGCAGCGTCCCGTCCAGAGCCATGGCCGGCGCCGTGGTGCCCATCCACCACAATAGCGATAGCCACAGAAATCTCTGGCCGGCTTTGGACTTGCGATTCATCCTCGACTCCCGGTGTAGGTTGCCGCCGAACTCAGGTAGACGCTGGGCGATCTTACAGTGCCAGCGGCCAGACTGCGGTATTCATCACGGTGGTAGTCCTGAGGTGAAACAGCTCTTGCGCTTAGACGGTATAAAGACACCATACGATTTGTTATTGTCTGGTCATTCAGACGGGAGACTCAAAGGTCGAATGGTCCTGTTCGCCAGACACCACTTCAGCTTTCGCGCAGGCAGGTGTTAGCTCCGTTGAATTGTTTGCGGACCCGCGATACGCTTCCGACTTCTAGGAGAAACCCCGATGTGTCGACTAAGCCTCTCGCTTGCACTGGCCTTTCTTGTTTTCATGATTCCCCCGGCGGCACGGTCGCAGCCGGTGACTATCGTCGGGCCGATCCTTGAGTCCGTGCCGCCCGGCGATCCCTCCCACGATTTTGTCTTCTCGACTTCAGCTATTGACCTGGCTGGGCATGGCTATGTTGAGGAGGAGTTCTTCATTGCCGGAACCGCCAACCGCTACACGACCCCAGAGTTGGCAACGGGCAATGTCGTTGATGGGGGCCATCCCTACAAGACCCGCCTCGTGGTGCGACGTCCGACCGCATCCTCTCGTTTCAACGGCACGGTCGTAATCGAGTGGAATAACGTGACCGGAGGCCGAGACCTGGATATCGACTGGTTTCAGGCGGGCGCCTATTTCGTTCGTAACGGTTACGTCTGGGTTGGAGTCTCGGCGCAGCGCGTTGGCGTCAATCATCTGCGAGAGTGGAGCCCGGTGCGCTACGGATCGCTCGACGTGACGCACGGCGGGCGCATTGAGAATGACGCGTTGTCGTACGATATTTTCTCGGCGGTCGCGAAGGCCGTTCGTGAGCCAGGGGATGTCGACGTGCTAGGCGGACTCGCCGCAGAGCGCGTCTTCGCCACCGGGCACTCGCAATCGGCCAGCCGTCTCTCGGTCTATCTTAACAACGTTCACCCGCGCGATCCGGTGTTCGATGCCGTGGTCGTTCACGGTGGCGGAGGTCAGATCCGCCAGGACGAAGACGTTAAAGTCTGGAAACTCATGGCCGAAGGAGACATGGTCACTCGAGCTGCAATTCGCCAACCAGACACCGATACCTTTCGGAGCTGGGAGGTTGCAGGGTCCTCTCACGTCGATATTTTCTTTCGGACTGAATTATCCCGAGTCTCGGCGCTTGAAGCGGGTCGTGAGCTAGCGACGGCTGAGATCGGTAGTCCTGATTGCGACCACCCCTCCTACAGCCGCGTCCCGTTTCGACATGTCCTGCACGCGGCGTTCGACCATCTCGTCCGTTGGGTCGATGATGGCACGCCGCCGCCGTCGGCGCCCCCTCTCGACACTTCCGTGGTCGGGCCACCGGCGGCCTTCGCTCGCGATTCCTACGGTAATGTGCTGGGCGGCATCCGGCTCGCCGCGCATGCGGTTCCGACCGGGACGAACACCGGGACTAATACCGGTAAGCAACGCTTCTGCCGGCTCTACGGTACGCACGAGCCGTTCGACGCCGTACTACTGGAGCGGTTGTACCCTAGCGCCGAGGCCTACGTCGAGGCGGTGAAGAACGTCGTGGCAGATAACGTTGCGGCTGGCTACCTCCTAGAGTATGACGCGAAGGCCACGGTACGCGAGGCGGAGCGTTCCGATATCGGTACACCTTACGGCGCTATCGACGGCGAACACTTGAAGGTCTATGTTGAGCAACTCACCTCGATCGCTCGCACATACCGCGACGCAGGACATCAATTCTGGGGTCGGATCATTGGCACTGAAGCCGATACCGAAAACGCGGTGTGGATGGCGGATAAGCTCCGTTCTGCAGGGGTGCCAGAGGTCCGGACGCAGATGTTTGACCTGGAACCGCAGTGGATGCCTCGGTCGTGGTCTGTGACGGCGACGGCTGGTGCTGGGACGTTTGCGCTTCAGACCGCCCAGCCGGCGTACACCACTGGTGCTACGCCTGCCGGTGGTCTCGACCTCGAGGTGGTCTACGTCGGGCTAGGTACTGAAGCGGACTTTGCTGGCCGAGACGTAGCCGGGAAGGCGGCGCTGATCGCGAGCATGCCGATGCGCAGTACCTTGCGCCACTCCGCTACCGTGAACGGCGCGGTGCGACGGGCCGACGCCCTGGGGGCAGCCGCTATTCTGGTCAGCGTGGCACTGCCTGGGAATATTCGAACGCAGTTCTACCCGACCGGAACCGACGTGCCGACCTTTTCTCTTGGTCAGCAAGACGGCGACCGGCTCCGGGCTATGATCGAATCCAACGGGCCGGCGCCGCAGGTCCACGTCGACCTGAACGTCGAAATGGTCGTCGGATTGAAAACCGCAAACGTATGGGGGACGTTACCTGGTATGACGGACGAGAAAATCGTCATCGTTGCTCACCGAGATGGGTGGTTCGAGGGAGCGAACGACAATGCGGCGGGCGTTTCGACCATGGTGGTCCTCGCCGAATATTTTGCCGCGCTTCCGAGGGAACGTCGTCGTCGAAGTATCCAGTTTGTAGGTACCCCAGGTCACCACAACAGTGCGCGGGTCGGAATTGAATGGATAGAGGACAACGCGGACGCGGTGCTCGATAAGACGGCGCTATTGATCAACGCTGAGCATACCGGCGCTGTCGATCTCTACATGCTGGGGAACCGGTTTGGATGGTCGAACCGTTCGTCCGCGTTGATGTGGGGCGTGAGCGGGAGTCCCGCGCTCAGAGACATCGCGACAGATGCATACGAGATGTTCAGGGTCTCGACGCTGGTTGAGCCGGGTGGTCCCGTGGGCGAGATCAGTCCACTGCAAGAGATTGTTCCGGCCGTCTGGCTAATCGATGCGCCAGAGTTCTTCCACTCCGATCACGAGACAGGGGCGACGGTTCCGACCGGGGGGATTGAAGCGGTTACCCGCGCATTTGCCAAGATCATTGACGAAGTAAACGACCTTGAGCTCGAAGAGTTGCAGCAGCGTTGACGCTTTAGGCGGAACGGGACAAGGACTCAGATAGGTGTCTGCCTCCGCAGAGCAAGTCCACGTGCCGTCGACGATTAAGAGTTAGGTCTGGGACGGCTAGCGAAGCTTGAGTTGTAGTTGGTTAGTTATGGCCGTCCGGCAACCTACGACGTTACAGTGACCTTCACATAGCCATTGGTCCAGCAGCATTGGTTGCCGGCGGAGCTGTCGATCCGGCCGAAGTTGTCGGCGCGCACACGGATCAGATACTCGCCGGGCTGCTCGAAAGTCGCTGTCGTGGTCACCATTCCCTCTGTCTCGGCGATCGCATCGGTGTATGAGCTGAAGACAACCGAGCCCGGACCGGTATGTTTGTACCAGGTCACGTTCAGCGTCGGGGCATCGCCTTGCCGCTGTCTGACCGCGACCGGTATTTCCTTCATCACGCTGTCGTCATGGACCCAGACCGTCAGAGGAAGCGGCGTGTCCACCGACGCGCTGATCGGCTCCGCATCGATCCCGGTGGGACCCCGGCCGGCCGGCCCGTCTGGACTGAAGCGGACCAGTGGGGGCTGCGACCCCATAGCCATCGGCCATTGAAGCTGGTAGGCACTGGTCTGGGCGTTTCCGGGCACAGAGAAGGTTCGTTCCTGGTTGACTAGGGTCCAGACGATGTCGTCGCGGAAGCCGGCAGGCACGGTCACGGTGAATACCCCTCGATTTCGCTGCCGGCGCCTGGGTGGCTCCTCGGCACGCGCCCCTGGTGGTTCGAAGTAAGTTGGTTGCCGGCCGTCGAACTCTGTCGGTGCGATGAAGTTATCGGGACCCCGGGGAATCTCCACGACCTCGGTCAGGTTGAGGTTGGAGTAGCCGAACGATAGGGTCACGGTGCCATCGGGATTCTGGTACCAGCCGTCGAAGAACGGAACCACCCGAAGTCCGTTGGGCGGCAGCGGTGCAAGTGGTCGTTGTAGCTGGGCCATCAACGCCGGGGAGCCGATGAGCATTGCGGCTGCGAGGCCGCCCACAATTAATCGTCCGAACACTGCTATTCTCTCCATCAACGTGTCGTTCCCGAAAAAGCGAAAGAGCCTCTCGATATCGAGAGACTCTTTCGCTACAAACCAATTCTGCACGTCCCCGTGCTGCTATCGCTAGTTGTCGTCCGCCCGCCTGGCGGCCTCTTTAGCTTCTCGCTCGGCCACCTGTTGCTCGTAGCTCTCGTCGTCGAGATGCGTCACGGCAATCCATGCATGCGACATTTCGTCCGCCGAACGGCTGCCGCCCCCCACCCACTGATTCGGATCGGGGTTCTGCTTGTTCCCGGCCGTGTTGTCGTAGTAGCCGGTAATGACCATGACCGACCCCGCCGGCACGAGAGGTGCGGCGTCGTCTGCATAGATGTGGCTGGTGTGCCAGTCGTTGGTCCAGTCAGATACTGAGCTCACCATCTCCAGGTCGCCCGTCTTTGGATCGAAGATCTCGAGGGTCTTGCCCACCAGACGGAAGTGACCGTGTGGCTGGAAGCTGTCGATCCGCACCGGGGTCTCGAAGGAATGGAACCCTTGGGTCATCGCCGTGCCGTGCGGTGGAAGCTCAAGCTCGGCCCCCTTCATCAGCAGGGAGTACAGCTTGAGGTCCTGTTTGTTCTTCGCCTGCTCCTGATGGCCCTCCGGGTAGAACCAGACGCCCATCTCGATCACATCATTTTCAACGAGCTCGCCGTTCGGATAGTAGTGAACGTCCCATTTGACCATAGAGTCAGCCGGGAGAAGACGACAGGCGTCTTCCGGAACAACCTCACCGGCCTTGCCGAGCGCGTATTCGGAAAGGCGCTCGACCTCGACCCATTCACTGGTTTCCTCGTCGAAGCCGAGTAACTGGCTGTTGGCGTGGTGTGCGACGCCACGGCCCTGTTCGGCGGTCCTGACGGAAACCGCCTTCAGGCACCGATCCTCGGTCAGGCCGCTCGGCACGATCGGTCGCCACCAGACGTCCGACCCGGCGGCCGGGATGGTGTACGGCTCCGTCCTGATCACCAAGTCCGGTGGGCCAAAGTCATCCTGGTAGGCCCACTCGCTAAGATCCGGAAACGATAGCGGCGTCGGGAGATCGGCAGGGTCGCCAAGGGGCACGCCCTCGTCCACCCAGCGGGCGATCGTCTCGATTTCCGACTCGCTCAGCCGGAGGTCGTCCTTCAGGTCCTGAATACCGACGTGGCGGTCGTACCGATAGGGCGGCATCTCGCCCAGCACCACGCGATTCTTGATCGACCGGGCCCAAGGGCGGACTTCTTGGTAGGTCATGAACGACATCGGGGCTATCGAGTTGGGTCGGTGGCACGATTGGCAGCTCTTCTGGAAAATCGGCGCGATGTCCTTGGCAAATGTCGGCGTGGCGTCAGCTTCGTTAGCGACCGCTGCAGTAGGAGAAAAGAACAGCAGCATTACCGCTGAAAAAACAGCTGCACCGAGTGTGGCATTTCGCATGACAATACCCCCAAGATCCAACTAAGCCAAATAGCCTAGACGACCCATGAGAAAGAAGAATTCACCCGATAAATCTATCCCCTAAGTCACAACCTGTCAATGGACATCTTCAGCTGGTTGCAAGTACAAAGGAATTGCGCATGAATACACTATGCACCTGAGTTCTGCGGCGTTGGAGGGCGCGACTGAACTCAATGTTGAGTCCCCATCTGTCCTCCTGAGTTCCCTGGAATCGACCTTGGTCGTGAAGAGCTGGCGGAGACCTTCTACTATTTTCAATCCAGCAGAGCGAGAGAATCTTGTTGAGGGCGACAGCGACCCTTGGCTGAGTTGGATTGAACCTCCTATCCGCCAGGGGTAGGATCGGTCTTAGATCATTCCTTAACTTGGAGGTAGAAACATGCGATTTGCGTTCTTCGTGATGACGGCGATTCTGGCTCTTGGTGTCGGGATTGGCGCTGCTCAGAGTGCCGAAGAGTCCGCCGTGAACAGCCGCGTTGATGAAGTCTACGCGGCTCTCAATAGAGGCGATGTAGACGGCTATGTCTCGAATTTCCACGAAGATGCCGTGTACGCCATCGGAGCCCTTGTCCGCACCGGCCGCGCTGATATCGCGACGTTTGAGAGCCCGTGCTTTGCGAATGGGATGAGGATTGAATTCACGCACCATGCGACTCATTTGCTGTCTCCAACGACAGCTATTGTCCATCGAGCCCAAGTTATGACTAGTGCGAGACCGCCGGCTGAAGGACACGCGATCCACACGCTGGTCAAGGAGGGTGACAACTGGTTTATTGCAGCCCTCCAGGTTGCATGGGCTACGCCTGACGTTAACGGCTGTTGACACGACTGGGACACGACCGTCTCGAGGCCAGACGGCGCGTTAGCTTCTTCGTTTCAGTTCAGAGGGTGGGAGGAGCCAAGGTGAAGGTGATGCGTCTCTCGCCTCTACTATTGTTGGCAATGGTGGCGTGCTCGACCAACGAAGGTGTAGGCGAAGCAGACCGATGGAAGCCTTTTCCAGGGGCATTGGCTGACACGGAGAGCCGTGACCTGACCTCTGAG
>Ga0310344_10001423_pt1 | contig 18262 bp, 18 predicted proteins | sample HC15DNA20200_MG_FD_203801 | JGI IMG/M metagenome (GOLD analysis project Ga0310344, IMG submission 203801) | Marine microbial communities from station ALOHA, North Pacific Subtropical Gyre - HC15-DNA-20-200_MG | ecosystem: Environmental > Aquatic > Marine > Oceanic | place: Pacific Ocean: North... | reverse complement strand
CTTTAAAAAAACTTGAACATCTGGCAAAGAAATTAGGATCTGATGTCCCGTTTTTTTTGAATAATCCAAGTTATATCTTTGCGGGGAAAGGAGATAAGAAATTATTTCCTTATAGATTTAGTCCCAGGTATTATATTCTAATTGTCAAACCTCCAATTTCTTTATCGACTAAAGATGTTTATCAGTGGTCTAGAGAGAGAATGAAAGAGAGTGAGTTGCAAAACGGACAGACATTTAAATTTAGTAGAAATTATGATGGCAGAAAAAATGATCTGGAAGAAGTTGTTTTTCCTAGATATCCCTATTTGCAAGATTATAGAGACAAGTTGTTAAGATTTGGAGCAAAACTTTCTCTTTTGAGTGGAAGCGGGTCGGCATTGTTCGGTATTTTTCTTAGAAAAGAAGATGTGAGCAAGGCTTTTGACTTTTTTTCTGCTAAACAGGAATTATGGGTTTCTATTGTGAGGCCTTTGCAAAGAAGTATGCTAAAGAGAATAAATTTCTAATTCTAATTGAGAATCACTTTGGAATGTTTTTGAATATATGCGATAAAAGAAAATCTTTTTACTTTTTGCAAACTGGACTTGACAAATTTTACAGATAGAGTAAGAAATTCGGTTTTATCGTTATACTTGTTTGTAAAGGACAAAGTTTTGACAAATAGTCGCATAAAAATTTTTGCAGGTAGATCTAATCCTCAACTTTCGGATTGTATTTTTGATGCTTTGAAGATTGCTAAAGGTGAGATTGCGATAGAAGATTTTAGTGATGGAGAGACTTCTGTGCAAATTCAGGAAAATGTTAGGGGTGCGGATGTTTTTGCAATACAAAGTCTTTGCCATCCAGGAAACGCGAACTTAATAGAAATGTTGATTATGTTAGATGCTTTTAGAAGGTCTTCAGCGGAAAGGATTACTGCTGTAATTCCATATTTTGCATATGCAAGACAAGATAGGAAAGTGCAACCTAGGGTTCCTATTACAGCTAAATTAGTTGCTAATTTACTGACTGCTGCTGGTGCAGACAGAGTTATTACAATTGATTTGCATGCAGGACAAATACAAGGTTTTTTTGACATTCCTGTAGATCATCTTTATGCAGCACCTGTTATGATCAATTATTTTTCTAAAAAGGATCTTCATGATCCGGTAATTGTTTCCCCAGATGCTGGAGGAGTTGAAAGGGCTAGAGCTTATGCGAAGAGACTTAATGCTGGGCTTGGTATCATTGATAAGAGAAGAGAGCGAGCGAATGAATCAGAAGTTATGAGGATTATTGGTGATGTGAAAGGACGTGATGTTTTAGTTGTTGACGATATAGTAGATACTGCTGGAACATTAACTCAAGCTGCATCAGCATTAGTAGAAAAAGGTGCAAGTAGAGTCTACGCATGTTGCACTCATCCAGTTCTTTCCGGTCCTGCTTCTGATAGAATTAACGATTCAGTCTTGGAAGAATTGGTTACAACAGATACTATACCTCTTCCAAGTAAGTTGAAAGATTCTGGAAAAGTGAAAGTTTTAACAATAGGCGAGCTCCTTGCAGAGGCAATTACCCGTATACACGAAGATTCGTCTGTGAGTAGTCTTTTTATTTAAAATGAATTCTATCTTCTTTAAACGGAGTACGACTTATGGAAGAATTGGTACTTGAAGCAGAGGTAAGGGAAGGAAAAGGAAAGAGTTACGCTAAAAAATTAAGGAAAGATGGTCTTATACCAGCTGTTGTTTATGGGGTTGATGAACCCGTGTCTATTCAATTAGACCCTGAAGTTCTGTATTCCCTTTTAAATACTCCAGCAGGAAGTAATGTTGTTTTTAAACTAAAGGTTACTGGAGAAAAGAAGAAAGAAAGATCCGTGATTGTTAAAGACTTAAATTATAATGTCATGAATGATTCCTACGTTCATGTAGATTTACTTGAGATTAGGATGGATCAAAAAATTACAGTCTCAGTGCCTATTGTACTTGAAGGAGAAGCTGTTGGTATTAAAATGGGTGGTGTTTTATCTCAAGTACTTAGAGAACTTGAAGTTGAATGTCTTCCTGTTGATATTCCAGAACAAATTATGCTAGATATTTCTGATGTAGATATTGGAGGAGTTTTACATGTAAGGGATATTTCGATTCCTGGAAATGTATCTCTGTTAAATGTGATCGACGATCCGGTTCTTTCTATTTCGGCACCTGTTGAAGAAGAGGAAGAAGTGGAAGAAGATATTGAGGGAGATGAAGAAGCAGATTCTGTAGTATCTTCTGGAGGTACTGAAGAAAGTAAAGATGAAACAGAATCTAATGATTTAGAAAAGAAAGAAAACGAAGATTGATTTTCTCAAGGTTGATGTATGCACTCCACAAAAGTGATTGTAGGTTTAGGTAATCCTGAGCAGGATTATGACAGGACCCGTCACAATGTCGGGTTCAGAGCTCTGGATTATTTTTGTGGTAAATATGATGTTGAAATCAATTTTTCTGACAAAAATGTTGATTATGGTTCGGTTTTATTTGGTGATAAAAAAGTTTTTGTTATAAAACCGAAGAGTTATATGAATTTAAGTGGCTCTTGTGTTAAAAGTTTTACTCAGTATAAAAATATAGAGCCTTCTAATATTATTGTTATACATGATGATATTGATGTGAAATTGGGTTGTGTTAGACAGAAACTTGCTGGTGGTGATGCAGGTCATAAAGGTATACGAGACATAATTGAGAAATTAGGAACTAGAGATTTCTCTCGAATTAGAATTGGTATTGGGAGACCGGATACAGATATTGAAGTTTCAGATTGGGTTCTTAAACGGTTTTCTTCAAAAGAGTTACTGATAATTGATGAAGTTTTAGAAGAAGTGGCTTTGAAAGCCTTTGATTTTGTTTCATAGATTTGTAAATTTAATTGCCCGTTTTTTTGTTTTTTTTCGGTTTTTTTAAACCAGGAGGGTCAGAATAGTCGATGATTGCTTTTTCTAATTTAGCAGCTTTTTTTGGGATTGCTGGTTTGTTACTCGCAGGGATTATTTATATATGGATTGGGAAACAATCCCCTGGTAATGAACTAATGATCAAATTAGCAGGTCAAATTCGTGATGGCGCAATGGTTTTTTTAAAAAGAGAATATAAGATCTTAGCTATTTTTGTTTTGGTAGTTTTCTTAATTTTAAGTTATGCAATTTCGTTTGATACGGGATTGTCTTTTATAACTGGTGCTATTTGTTCTGTTTTAGCCGGTTTTTTTGGTATGAATGCAGCCACAAAAGCAAATGTGAGAACCGCTGCAGCTGCTAATTCTGAAGGTGGACAATCCGGTGCTCTTTCTATGGCATTTTACGGTGGAACGGTTATGGGCCTTTCTGTAGCTAGCCTTGGTCTTTTGGGAGTTGGATTCCTTTTTTGGTATTTTGACGTACTAAATGCACAAAGTAATGCCAGCATTATTAATGGTTTTTCTATGGGAGCTAGTTCGATTGCCCTTTTTGCTCGTGTTGGCGGAGGTATTTATACTAAAACTGCTGATGTAGGAGCGGACTTGGTCGGAAAAGTAGAGGAAAATATTCCTGAGGATGATCCTAGAAATCCTGCAGTTATAGCGGATAATGTTGGAGATTGTGTAGGAGATGTTGCTGGAATGGGAGCAGATCTTTTTGAATCCTATGTTGGTGCTATTATTTCTACAATTTTCATAGGTTCTATGATAGGAATGGGTATTAATACTTCTGCTGCTATGGCACTTCCATTATTGCTCGCTATGATGGGTCTTATATCTTCAGTAATTGGGATAGGATCTATGAAATTACTTTCAGGAACAAATCCTGCTACAGCTTTAAGAGGTTCTACCTTCTTGGCTGCTTTAGTATTTGTAATACTGGCTTATTTTGTTACTAATACTATGGGTTTGCCAATATCTATATTCGCATCTATTTTAATTGGAACATTGGGTGGAATAGTTATTGGTTTATTAACAGAATATTATACTGGTACTGGTGGCAAACCAGTTGGTCAGATAATAGATGCTTCAGAAACAGGTGTTGCAACTAATATTATTAGTGGATTTGCTGTTGGTTTAGAAAGTGTATGTGCTCCTATAGTTGTTTTGGCAATTATAACTTTAATTTCAAATCAATTAGCAGATTTGTACGGTATTTCTGTTGCCGCAGTTGGTATGCTTGCAACTATTGGTATCACAATGTCAGTAGATGCCTACGGTCCAATTGCTGATAATGCTGGTGGAATTACAGAAATGAGTCAATTAGGTCCAGAAACTAGAGAAATCACTGATGGGTTAGATGCTTTGGGAAATACTACTGCAGCTATTGGAAAAGGATTTGCAATTGGTTCTGCTGCATTAACCGCGCTGGCTTTTTTTGCTGCATATACAAAAGCCGCTGGAGTTAAATCTATAGATTTGCAAGATGCGAATGTAGTAGCAGGTTTATTGATAGGAGGATCTGTTCCTTTTATAATTGCTTCTCTAACTATGAACTCTGTAGGTAAAGCTGCATTTATAATGATTCAAGAGATCAGAAGACAATTCCAAGAAGATAAAGGAATTATGGAAGGCACTTCGGAGCCTGACAGTGGGAGATGTATTGATATTAGTACTCAAGCCGCGTTAAAAGAAATGGTTATTCCTGGTGTGACAGCCGTTATTGTTCCTATTATAGTTGGTTTTTCTATGGGAAAAGAAGCTTTAGGAGGTATGTTAGCTGGAGCTCTGTTATCTGGTGTACTTTTAGCATTACTTATGGCTAATGCTGGTGGGGCTTGGGATAATGCTAAAAAAGAAATAGAAGACGGTAAACTTGGAGGAAAGGGTTCCGAAGCACATAAGGCTGCTGTTGTAGGTGATACAGTTGGAGACCCAATGAAAGACACTTCTGGTCCTTCGATGAATATCCTGATCAAGTTAATGTCTATAGTTTCTCTTGTTTTAGCTCCTTTGTTTTAGGTTTTGAATGTTGTAGTATTAGTTTTTCTTTTTTCGTTTTTGTTAGTATGGAGATTTCATAAATGCGTCAATATGAAACTATGGTGCTTTTATCACCTGAATTGGATGATGAAGCAGTAGAAAAAAAGATTCAGGGAGTTGAGGGTCATTTAAGGGAAAGTGGTTCTGAAATTATTTCTGTAGATCGTCTTGGAAAAAAACGTTTAGCTTATCCTATTAATAAGCAAAGACATGGCACTTATTTTGTAGTCACTTATAAGGCCGAAAAAGACGTTATTTCCCAGATGGAACAAGGGATGAGATTGGACGAAGAAACTTTCAGATATATGACGATTCGTATTGAAGAATCTGTCTTGAGAAAAATTAAAAAGACAGCTGATCACGAAGCTGCTCAAGAAGTAAAGGATGAAAGTTAATTTCTCCTTTAGAAAAAGGTGAAACAGGAGATTTCTTATGTCTTTAAATAGTGTTTTTTTGAGAGGTAATCTGACTCGTGATCCTGAAAAACGTTTTTTGCCTTCAGGAACTGCTGTTGTAAATTTTGGTTTAGCAGTTAATAGAAGATATAAAAGTGGAGACGATTGGAAAGAGGATACTTGTTTTGTAGATATTGTTGTCTTTGGAAAACAGGGAGAATGGTCAGAAGAGCAATTAGTTAAAGGAAGTCCTGTTCTAGTAGAAGGAAGGCTTGCTTTTAATTCCTGGGAATCTAAAGAAGGCGAGAGAAGAAGTAAGCATGAGGTAGTTGCTTATAATATTCACTTTATAAAACCTAGGGATGTTGCTAGTGGTGGTCAGGCAAGTTCTCAGGCAGGTGGTTTCTCTGATCAGACGTTTGATAATTCAACTATTAAAGACGATGATATACCTTTTTAAATGTTTGTTGATTAGGAGTTTTATATGCCGATAGTACCGCGTGGATATTCTGATAACAGAAGAAAAAAAAGAAAACGTTTCCAAAGACAAAAAATATGCCGTTTCACTACGGAAGGTATTTTTTATATAGATTATAAAGATGTGAAAACCTTAAAGAATATGGTTAGTGAGAGGGGAAAGATTATCCCTAGAAGAGTTACTGGAACAACTGCTTTTTATCAAAGACAATTGACTACAGCTGTAAAAAGAGCGCGATATATGGCGTTGATGCCATACACAATAGATCGTTCTTAAGTAAAAGGGGATAAAATTTTGCGTTTGATTTTAAGAAAAGACGTTGACCAATTAGGTGAGGCAGGTGATGTGGTCGATGTTTCGGATGGTTATGGGATGAATTTTCTACTGCCTAATGGTTTGGCATTACATGCTACTATTGGAAATGTTAAAACTAGTCAACATGAAAAAATTCTTAGAGAAGCTCAGGTTCAAGCAGCTAAAAGAGATGCGGAAGATAGTGCTTCTAAATTCAGTGATATCAAACTTGAATTTCATCTAAAGGCTGGTCCAGATGGACGTTTGTTTGGTTCTTTGACCAATAGGATGATCGAAGAGGAACTTTCAAAATTAGGTATACAGATAGATAGAAAAAAAATTATACTTGAAGAACCGATTAGAAAAGTAGGTGTTTTTGAGGTTCCTATCCGTTTGCATGAAGATGTAAGACCGATTGTAAGCGTAAATGTACTTCAGGAAGATGAAGAGGAATCAGCTGAAGTTGAAGATTCAGAAGAGGTAGAAAAATCTCCTGACGCAGATGTTCAACAATCTGCTGAAGCAGAAGAGAATTCTGTTGATTCCACTAAAGTTGAAACAGAGACTGAATAATCTTTTCTACTATTTACCTTTAGTAATAAAGCGAAATAAATATGTAAACTCTGATTATTTTTTTCGTTTTATGAGAATGGGGGTTATTTTTGAAAACACCTCCCAAAGGTGATAACAAATCAAATTCTGATTACCTGCCACCACAAAATATTGAAGCTGAACAGAGCGTACTTGGTGCTATGCTGCTTGACAATGGCATTGTTTCTTCTGTGCTTGAAGTAGTACGACCTAATCATTTTTATAGAGTAAGTCATAGAGCAATTTTTGATGCTATTGTTTCACTTTTCGAAAAACAAGAACCAATTGATCTAATCACTTTAGCGGATACTCTTAAAAAGAACGGAACCTTAGATGACGCTGGTGGTTTAGAGTACATATCACGTTTGTCAGATGATGTTTCTAGTCCTAGGAGAGCTGTAACTCACGCAAAATTAGTTAGAACTACCTACTTGCTTAGAAATTTAGTTACTACGTCAAATGAAATAGCAGAAAGAGCTTATCTGGGTGAAGAAGATACAGATAAATTAATTGATGATGCTGAAAGAGCAATGTTAGAAGTTTCTTCTGGAAGATTCCAAAAAAGTATTACTTCAATGGAAGAAGTGATTAAAGTTACTTTTCCTTATCTGGAAGACCTTTATGATAAGAAAAAACATATTACTGGTGTTCCTAGTGGATTCAGTGAATTTGACAGACTTACTTCGGGATTACAGCCTTCGGAACTAATAATTATTGCAGGTAGACCAAGTATGGGAAAAACTGCTTTTGCTTTAAATCTTGCTGAAAATGCTGCATTAGAAACAAAAGTCCCTACTGCAATTTTTAGTTTAGAAATGAGCGCAAGATCTCTAGCAATTAGGATGTTATGTTCTCGTTCTATGGTTAATGCTAGGAGTTTGCAAAGTGGTTTCATGCCCTCAAATAAGTGGCCTGTTTTGATTCAATCTGCGGGGGAGTTTAAAGAGTCACCTATTTTTATTGATGATGCTACAGATCTGTCAGTTTTTGATATAAGAGCGAAATGTAGGAGATTAAAACATGAATCGGGTTTGGGTCTAGTTATCGTAGATTATCTGCAGTTATTGACTCACAGGGGTTCAAATGTAGAAAATCGACAGAGGGAGATTAGTGAAATATCAAGAGGACTTAAAGGATTAGCAAAGGAACTAGATGTACCCGTAGTAGCTCTAAGTCAGCTCTCTAGAGCAGTAGAGTCAAGAGAAGGGAAGAAGCCTAATCTTTCTGATTTGCGCGAGTCTGGTTCAATAGAACAAGATGCAGATGTCGTTGCACTCTTATATCGTGAAGAATATTATGAGCCAACCCCTGAAAATAAAGGGGTCGCAACAGTTATTCTTGCAAAACAAAGAAACGGTCCTACTGGAGACTTGGAAATTAAGTTTTTTGATGAATATGCTCGTTTTTCTAATCTTGATAATTTTCATCGTCAAAACTCTACTTCAGTTGCTCAGACAAGCGGTGACGATTTTCATTCAGATAAATTTTGATTAATTGTGGAGTTATCTTATTAGTAGTTCACATTTTTTTTCTAATTCTATGCAACATGAAAGAACTGTTGCATTTATCGACTTAGATATACTCAAAAATAATTATAATATTCTTGCCGAATCATTTAAAGGAAAAGAAATCCTTTGTTCGGTAAAAAGTGAAGCTTATGGACATGGTTCTGTAGAAGTTAGTGAAACTTTTCTGAGGGCGGGTGCAAGATGGTTTGGAGTTGCTAGTATTGCTGAAGCGGAGATGCTTAGAAAAACTTCTCTTAAACTTGATATGGATAGAGAGAATCCTCGAATCTTACTAATGAGTGATGCAACAAACGAAAATATCAAAAAAATCGTTTCACTCAATTTGGATCCTGTAGTATGGAATCATGAACAGATAATTTCTATATCTAATTTTGCTAAATCTGAGGGTTTAGAGATCCGTGCTCATTTGAAAGTTGATACTGGGATGAATCGTTTAGGGATACAGCCAAATGAAGTTCCAGATTTCCTTTCATCTCTTAGTAAACTTGAAGGAGTTGTTATTCATGGACTTATGACACATTTGTCTTCGGCAGAAGATCCTTCAGAAATTAATTTTACTAGAGAACAACTCTCATCTATGGAATCTTTAGTAGATAAACTTAGAGAAAGAAATTTACTTCCCCCTATGATTCATACTTTAAATAGTGCAGGAGGAATTAATTTCCCGGAATCGATTGGTTCTATTGTCAGGGCGGGTATTGGCTTATATGGAGGTATAGAATTTGAAGGAATGAATCTACGTGAGTCTATTAATTGGAAGTCTAAAATAATACAAGTTAAAAATGTTGTTGCTGGTTCAAGAATTGGTTATGGTGGAACGCATATGATGGAAAAGGATGGAAAGTTAGCGATTCTGAGTGTAGGATATGGTGATGGGTTTCAAAGACTCTTGTCTAATCGAGGTCATGTAATTTTTAGAGGGCAAAGAACTCCAATTATAGGCAGAGTTTCCATGGATTTAACTATAATTGACATTTCTCAATTTGATAATGATATACAATGTGGAGAAGAAGTTGATCTCCTTGGAGGAAAATCAGAAGAATTTATTTCTGCAAAAGAGATGGCTGATAAATGTGAAACAATATCTTATGAAATCTTTTGCGGAATTAGTTACAGGGTTCCAAGAGTTTTTATATCAGAAGAAAATATTCAGAATAAGAGAATTGTAGGTCAATATTCTTAGCAAGGAATATCCATGGTAGAAAAAATTAAAATTGAAGTACGTGAACTCACAAAATCTTTTGCAGGGAACGATGTTTTGCGTTCATTGAATCTTAAGATTCCGGAAGGGAAGATTACTGCAATTATTGGAAGAAGTGGTGAAGGGAAAAGTGTTTTATTTAAACATATTATTGGTTTGATGACTCCTGATTTAGGTGATGTTTATATAGATGATATGAAGATATCAGACTTGAACGGACATGAACTCAATAAAGTTAGAGCAAAATTTGGAGTTCTTTTTCAAGGTTCTGCTCTTTTTGATTCGATGACAGTGAGAGAAAATATTGCATTTCCACTTGTTGAACATTCTCGACTATCTCTAAATGAAATTAATTTGAAAGTAAAAGACTCTTTAAGGCTAGTCGAACTGGAAGGAATAGAAGACAGAATGCCTTCACAACTATCAGGAGGTATGAGAAAACGAGTTGGACTTGCTAGAGCGATAATACGTGAGCCCGAAGTTATCCTTTATGACGAACCTACTACAGGATTAGATCCAATTCTAGCAGATTCTATTCATAATCTGATTGTTTCTTTACAAGAGAAATTGAATATAACTAGCCTAGTTATTACTCATGATGTGAGTAATACTCTTAAATTTGCTCATTCAATTGCTATGCTCCATGGAGGTGAAATTTTAACACATTGTACTCCTGACGAGATTGTTTTGGTTGAAGATCCATTCGTCCGACAATTTCTTGCAGGTAGTTCGCATGGCCCACTGAAAGTACTTTGAGTAAAAAAATGCGTTTTGAAATTATTGCCGATGACCCCTTATCTAAAGCCAGAGTAGGTCTTCTTGAAACATTTTCAGGTAAAGTGTCTACTCCTGCATTTATGGCTGTAGGTACTCAGGCAACTGTTAAGACAATGGATACTAGAGATATTACAGAATCTGGTTGCGATATGATTTTAGCAAACGCCTATCATCTTTCAATCCGTCCTGGAGAGAAACTGATTCACGAACAGGGGGGTCTCCATGAATTTATGAAGTGGAATGGTCCTATTCTAACTGATAGTGGAGGATATCAACTTTTCAGTCTTTCATCTCTTGCTAAAGTTTTTGATGACGGGATTAGGTTTAGAAATCATCTTGACGGTAGTGAAATTTTTTTAACTCCACGGAAAGTTATAGAGATTCAGAAACTACTTGCGCCAGATATTGCTATGGTTATAGATGAGCCACTAAGTTTTCCTCATACACGAGAAAATGCAGAGATTGCACTTAATCGAACTTTGAAATGGGCGGAAATTTCCTTAGAAGAACATAAGAATGTTCATCGACAGTTTCTTTTTTCTATAGTGCAAGGTGGATCTTTTATTGATTTGCGCTGCAAGGCCGCAGAAGATTTAGTCAAGTTATCCTTTGATGGCTATGCATTAGGTGGGTTAAGTTTAGGAGAACCAAAGTCGAAGACTCTTGAGATTATAGATTCAGTTACAGAAATTCTACCTAAGAATAAGCCAAGATATGTAATGGGCATGGGAACACCAGGAGATATTATAAGGAGCGTTGCTCTTGGTGTTGATATGTTTGATTGTGTTATTCCCACTCGTCATGCAAGAAGAGGTAATCTTTTTACATGGAGAGGAAAAATATCAATTAAAAGATCCGAGTTTATTAATGATAAAAAACCTATAGATCCAGAGTGTGGTTGTTCGACCTGTATGAAGGCTTATAGCAGGTCTTATCTAAGGCATTTGTTTCAATCTAAAGAACCTCTTGGTCAAAGATTGATGTCTATACATAATCTATATTTTTATCAAGATCTAATGAAGCAAATAAGGGAGGAGATTAAATCTGGAAATTTTAAATCTTGGTTAGAAGAAAATTTAGAAAAAGAAATATTTCTTATTTAGAAAAAAATCCATATATATTTTTTTAATTTTAACCTTCCTTTCTTAGTTTACTTGACAAGCGGGAAGTGCTTTGTTACCAATCCTGATGCGCTAATTTACAGTAATATTGGAGGTTTATATGTGGGATTTAGTACAAGCTCTTTTTGTAGATAGTTATATTGTTCATGCCATGGCTAAAGGTGGGGCTGAAGGTCAGGGAAATTTTCTTTTGCAGATGGCCCCTTTCGCGGCTGTTTTTGCGATAGTTTATTTCATAATGATTAGACCTCAGCAAAAAAAGCAAAAAGAACATCAAAACTTACTTTCATCAATTAAGGCTGGGGATAACATTGTTGCAAGTGGCATATTTGGTGAAGTTGTTAAAGTCAAAGAAAATATCTTAACGGTTAAGATTGCCGATGAACCAAAAGTTAATATTAAGATTGGTTTAAATTTTGTTAGTGAGGTTATAAATAAAAATGGGGAATCGGACCCTGCAAAGGAAAAAAAATAATCAGATTTTCTGATTCTGGTTATTAATATTTTTGGAGTTTTTTATGGGTGGTCTACGCTGGAGATTGGGAGTTATTTTATGCGTTTTGCTGGGTGCAGGATATTATATTTATCCGCCAGATGAGCGTATTAATTTAGGCCTTGATCTACAAGGGGGTATACACCTTGTTTTAGAGGTCCAATCTGAAAAAGCTGTAGAATCAAAAGTTGAGAGATACTATAACGAGGTGAAAAGTGAATTGAAATCAAAGGATATTAGAGTAAGGAAGATTGTTTCAAAAGGTAGAAGTCTTACCATTCAGATACATAGAGAGAATGATAGAACTAGATTTCTTGAGTTGATGAAGGAATATCCTGATTTTATTTCAACTAAGGTGTCGGGAAATCCTCCTGTATATTCATTCAAAATATCTAATAAAAATGCAGAAAAGATTAAAGAACAGGCTGTAGAACAAGCCTTAGAGACAATTAGAAATCGAATAGATCAGTTTGGAGTTAGAGAACCTACACTCCAGAGGCAGGGTGTAAGAAGAATTATCATTCAATTGCCAGGAGTAGATGATCCTGCTCGAGCTAAATCTTTGATAGGGAAGACAGCACTTCTAGAATTTAAAATGGTAGATGATACTAAGAATGTTTCTCAAGTAGTAGAATCCGGTGAAATTCCTGAAGGATTTCAATTGCTTTATGATATGAGAAGAGATCGAGGTACAGGAAGAACTATTAAAGGAAGACCATACCTAGTGAAAAAAGAATCTAGTCTTACTGGCAATAGTCTTACCGATGCCAGAGCAACAATTGGGGATAGGTTTAATGAACCATATGTGAGTATAACTTTTGATGGTACTGGTTCTGACATATTCGATCGTATAACTAGTAATAATATAGGAAGGAGACTTGCTATAGTTCTTGATGGGGTCATTCACAGTGCTCCCACGATACAAGAAAGGATAAGTCAAGGACAAGCTCAGATAACAGGTTCATTTACTTTGGAGGAAGCAAGTGATCTTGCGATTACCCTTCGTGCGGGAGCGTTGCCTGCGCCGGTAGATGTCCTAGAGGAAAGAAATGTAGGTCCTTCTCTTGGAAGTGATTCAATACGAAGTGGAATAATTAGTATAATTACCGGATTTGTTTTAGTTCTAGTTTTTATGGCTATTTACTATAAACTTAGTGGATTAATTGCTGTTTTAGCTCTTCTGTTAAATTTAGTTATCCTTTCGGGAGCTTTAGGATTATTTGGCGCTACTTTAACGCTTCCTGGTATTGCAGGAATAGTTTTGACAGTTGGTATGGCAGTGGACGCAAATGTACTTATCTTCGAGAGAATACGTGAAGAACTTAGATTGGGGAAAACAGTTCGTTCTGCTATAGATTCTGGATTTGGAAAAGCTTTTCTAACTATTTTGGATGCCAATGTAACTACTTTAATTGCCGCTCTTGTTCTTCTACAATTTGGTACCGGTCCTATAAAAGGTTTCGCAGTGACTCTTAGTATAGGAATTGTTGCGAGTATGTTTACTGCTATTTTTTGTACTCGTTTTGTTTATGATTCTATTCTTTCCTCAAAGGATGTTAGGAGTTTAAGTATTTAATGCAATTAATAAGACCAGACATTAATTTAGATTTTGTAGGCAAAAGAAAAATATTTTTAATGTTTTCTTTGTCGTTGATTGTACTTTCTATTCTTGTTCTTTTTTCAAAAGGAATGAATTACGGAATCGATTTTACTGGAGGAACTTTAGTTCAAGTGCAATTCAATAAAAAAATAAATATTTCCAAACTCAGAACATCTTTAAAACCACTTCCTTTAGGGGATACCGTAATACAAAATTTTGGTTCTGAGAGAGAGTTTCTGATCAGAGTTCAAAAAAGTTCCCGTTCTACTAAGGGTCTAGAAAATAATATAAAGATTGCTATTGAAAACAATTTTGGAAAGGACTCTTTCAAGATTAGAAGAACTGAGATGGTAGGACCAAAAGTAGGGGCTGATCTTCGTAACAAGGCTCTAAGTAGTATGTTTTTTGCTCTTATTGGTATACTTATTTATGTGAGTTTTAGATTTAGATTTCGTCAAGCTATAGCGTCTGTGATAGCTCTTATTCATGATGTTTTAATAACTGTAGCTGTATTTTCTTTTTCTGGAAAAGAATTTAGTCTTCCTATTGTAGCTGCGGTTCTTACAATTATTGGTTATTCTCTGAACGATACAATTGTTGTTTTTGACAGAATTAGAGAGAATAATTTGAGAAGTAGACGTCAGGGTTTCTTTGAAGTGGTAAATATGTCAATCAATCAGACACTTTCTAGAACGATCCTCACTTCAGGAACAACTCTAGTGGCTGTTCTTGCTTTCTTATTTCTTGGCGGAGAGATAATTTCTGATGTCGCTTTTACTTTAGTAGTAGGAATTATAGCAGGTACGTACTCATCTATATACGTAGCAAGTTCTTTCCTTCTATTTTCTTACGGAAGTAACGAATCTGCAAAAAAGATATAGGGAAGTTTAGCGATTCTTTTTATTTTTCAAATCACTGCTTGTTTTAATTCTAAGTGCATTCAAGTTGATAAATCCTTCAGCATCTTTTTGAGAGTACACGGAATCTTTTTCAAATGTTGCTAGGTCTTCTCTGTATAGATTGTAGTTTGGAGGTGCTTTTCTACCGACAGCTCTACATGATCCTTTGAAAAGTTTTACTCTTGCTGTCCCACAGACAGAAAGCATAGAACTATCAATGGATGCTTGTAAGAATTCTCTCTCGGGAGAGTACCAAAAGCCGTTATAAACTAATTTAGAATATTCTGGCATGAGTGTATTTTTTAGGTGGATTACTTCTTTGTCTAGGGTTAAAGATTCTACTGCTTTCTTTGCCTCATGTAGTACAGTTCCTCCAGGTGTTTCATATACACCTCTACTTTTCATACCTATAAATCTATTCTCTACTATATCAACCCTACCTATTCCATTTTCTCCAGCAATTTTGTTTAGGTTTGTTAAGAGTTCTAATGGAGACATTTTTTGTCCGTTTATTTGAACAGGATTTCCTTCTTTGTAAGTTATTTCAACATAGGTTGGAGCGTCTGGTGTTTCTTCTGCAGATTTAGTAAGTCTGTACATATTTTCTGGTGGTTCAGTCCAAGGATCTTCTAGTATTCCTCCCTCAAAACTAATATGGAATAAGTTCCTGTCAGTTGAGAAGGGTTTTTCATTACTTACAGGAATAGGAATTTTATGTTGTTTTGCGAAATTTATAAGTTCAGTTCTTCCACCAAAATCCCATTCTCTCCAGGGAGAAAGAACTTTAAGTAATGGATTGAATGCTGCATACGTAAGCTCAAATCTGATTTGATCATTACCTTTTCCTGTTGCTCCATGTGCAACCGTATCGGATCCTGTTTTTTTTGCAATCTCTACCTGTCCTTTAGCAATAATTGGTCGAGCAATAGAAGTTCCAAGTAGATAGGAATTCTCATAAATTGCTCCAGCTCTTAACATAGGGAAAATAAAATCTTCTGCAAATTCTTTTTGCAAATCAAGGATATAACATTCTTCAGCACCAGTTTCTAGAGCTTTTTCTTCTAAACCCTTTAATTCCTCATCCCCTTGGCCAACATTTGCAGCATATGCGATAACAGGACAATTATATTTTTCTTTTATCCATTTAAGCATTACGGAAGTATCTAGACCTCCTGAATAAGCTAAAACTACTTTGTTAGGTTTTGAGTTCATTTACTTTTCCTAAGTAAAAATTTTAGTAGCGTTTTTTGACAATGCATTCTATTTTCTGCTTGTTTATACACAATACTTCTTTTTCCGTCCAATATGTTACCTGTAACTTCATCTTCTCTATGAGCAGGTAAGCAATGCATGAAAACCGCATCCTTATGCGTAAGTTCAAACAATTTTTCGTTAACCTGGTATGGTGAAAGCAATTTAGACCGTAACTCCTTTTCTTCTTCGTCTCCCATAGAAACCCAAACATCTGTATAAATTGCCATTGTTTCAGAACAAGCAGACTCAATATCGTTAGAAATTTTAATTTCTGAGCCAGTATATTTCGCTATTTGATTCGCATTCTTTACAACATTCTTATCAGGAAATAACTCTGTAGGGCAGGCCGCATGTATATTAATACCAAGCATTGCGCCTAAAATAAGAAGTGAATGTAAAACATTGTTTCCATCTCCCAAGTAACTGATTTTAAGTCCCTTGATGTCTCCAAATTCTTCTTTCAATGTCATGTAATCAGCAAGTGCTTGGCAAGGATGATGAAGATCGGTCAGTCCATTTATAATAGGGATAGTAGAATTTAAACCTAACTGTTCGACTGTTTCATGTTCGAAGGTTCTGACCACAACTGCATCAAGATATAGACTAAGAACTCTCGCAGTATCTGCAATTGATTCTCCTCTTGATAATTGAGTATTGCTTTGAGTGAGAAAAATAGTATTTCCTCCAAGCTGAAAGATTCCACTTTCAAAAGAAACACGAGTTCTTGTAGACTGTTTTTCAAAAAGAAGTCCAATAGTCTTTTTTTCTAGTTCTCTATCGGAGATACCTTTTTTGAAAAGTTTTTTCTCTTGAATTGAAGAATCTATTAGTTCTGTTAACTCTTCAGGAGTTAATTCATCTCCTGATAGATAATCGGAATTCTTCAAACTATAATTCCTTAAGACTAGAGTCTAAAAAATCTATAAAAATATCTATCATTTCTTTCTCTACTATTAAAGGTGGAAGAAGACGAACAATATTTCCTAGCGCGACGTTCAATAATATTCCATTTTCAATAGCTTTAAGAACTATTGAACTAACATCTTGGTCTATTTCGCATCCGATTATAAGTCCTTTTCCACGAACTTCTTTAATAATAGAGTATTTTTTTTCAATGGCTTGTAGTTGCTCTGTAGCATATTTCCCCATTTTAGTGACATGATCCAAAAATCCATCAGAAGTTATGACGTCTAATGCAGCACATCCAGCGGCAGAAGCGAGTGGGTTCCCACCGAAAGTTGAGGCATGATCTCCTGGTTCAAATGCCATAGCAGTATCTGATGAAATTAGTGCTCCGATTGCAGTTCCTCCGGCTAAACCTTTTGCAACACTCATGATGTCTGGTTGTACATCATAGTTTTCATGTGCCCAAAGCTTACCAGTTCTTCCCATCCCTACCTGTACTTCGTCGAAAATGAGAAGTAGTTGGTTTTCATCACATATTTTTCTTAAGTCTCTTAGAAAACTTTCTGGAGGAACATTCACACCTCCTTCACCTTGAATAGGTTCTACTAAGATGGCACATGTTTTTTTTGAAATTAATTTATGAACTTCTTCAATATTTCCGAATTCTGCGTATTGGAATCCATCAAGAAGAGGAGAGAATCCTTTGTGATATTTATCTTGTCCGGTAGCTGCGAGTGATGCCATAGTTCTGCCATGAAAACTCATTTTAAAGGAAATAATCTCATGACGGTCTTCTCCAAAATTCTTAAAAGAAAATTTTCTTGCTAATTTAATTGCTGATTCTACCGCTTCAGTCCCACTATTACAGAAAAAAACTTTATCTCCGAAGGAATTTTTACAAAGTTTTTCGGCTAGCTGCACCTGAGGTTCGATATGATATAGATTAGAAACGTGCAGTAGCTTTTCCGCTTGATTTTTTAAAGCTTCGACAACTTTAGGATGACAATGTCCTAAATTACATACAGCTAAACCAGAAACAAAGTCTAAATATTTTTTTCCATTAGAGTCCCATACGTAACATCCTTCTCCTTTAGTTAAAGCTAATTCATACCTTCCATATGTCGGAGCAACGTAATCTGTAGCAATAGAGATTATATCTTGATTATTCATATGATAAGCCTTTTTGTTTTAGTTTACGATCTCCGTACCTACACCTTGATCAGTGAAAACCTCTAGTAAAAGAGCGTGTGCTATTCTGCCATCAATTATATGCGTTTTTTTTACTCCACCAGAAAGAGCCTCTAGGCATGCTCTTGTTTTGGGAATCATTCCGCCATCAATCACTTTTGCTTCTTGTAATTTTTGTACTTCTTCCTTATTTATAGAACCTATTAAGGTTCCATTTTTATCCAAAATTCCTTGTACATCAGTCAAAAGAATAAACTTTTCAGCTTCTAAAGAAGCCGCAATCGCTCCTGCTGCTTCGTCTGCATTAATATTGTAAACATTTCCGTAATCATCTACACCTAACGGGGCAATTACAGGTATATAACCTCCTTCAGTAAGATAATGAATGATTTGTGGATTAACTTTATTAACTTTTCCAACTCTTCCTATATCTATTTCTTGCTTTTTTCCATTACTCTCTTTTGTAATCGTTATTTTCATTGCTTTTGTTAATCCAGCATCTGAACCTGATAAACCAACAGCTTTGCCGCCTTGTTGATTAATAAGTCTGACTATACTTTTATTGGTAGATCCT
>Ga0310344_10001422_pt1 | contig 18263 bp, 25 predicted proteins | sample HC15DNA20200_MG_FD_203801 | JGI IMG/M metagenome (GOLD analysis project Ga0310344, IMG submission 203801) | Marine microbial communities from station ALOHA, North Pacific Subtropical Gyre - HC15-DNA-20-200_MG | ecosystem: Environmental > Aquatic > Marine > Oceanic | place: Pacific Ocean: North... | reverse complement strand
GAACTACAGCACCAGAGATGATGTTGTTTCCATATAAGAATGAACCAGCAACTGGCTCACGGATTCCGTCGATATCGACAGGAGGTGCTGCGATGAATGCTATGATAAAGCATGTAGTAGCAGCTAATAGGCAAGGGATCATCAAGACACCGAACCAACCAACATAGATGCGGTTGTTAGTACTTGTAACCCACTCGCAGAACTCGGACCATCCAGATAGGAGACCCTGTTCTCTTTTTTGAAGAGTTGTCATGAGGACAATTAAGTTAAGTAGGGCTTCAAGGGAGAAGCGATACTGTTATTTCCACCAATCCCTTCACTGGTGGATATGAGAGACTTACCCCCTTGGTCTCGGTTTGGGGTACTAGAAGGTTAGCAAATGCTCACCCGATGTTATTTATTATAACGTTATATTAAGCGTTTGTCAACCCTCACCACCATTTCCATTGGAATCATCCCCATTAGATTGTCCAGTCCCTGTTCTTTGCTGTGCTCTAGCCTTTCTGATTTTATCTGTTACCTTCTTATGCCATGCAGGACCATCTTTATCTGGATTATTCTTTGCCTTCTCAACCTTTGCATCAATATGAGGATTACCTGTCTTAGGCATGGCTTTTGCACTGGCAGGATCTAATTTATTAAATCTCTGCGATACCTTTTCACCACTTGCCAAATCAGGATGATAATTATTAACCATTTCTGGTGGTGGGTCTTTAGGATAATCTGGTTTAATGTCGTCGGGATTGAAAAATTGGTTAGGTGATTTCAATTGTTTTTTCTCAATGATTATAGAACCTTTGGGTTTATATGATGCAGTTACTGTGGTTCTCTTTTTCTTTTTAGGTCTACTACCCTGAGTCTGAGCTGCAACAGATGCAAGAGTAGCAGCATCTACTCCTTGCCCACCGTAAACATCTGCCACAGAACCAAAATCTTGTTGAGGTACTAGTTTCTTCGCTGTAGGAAACGCAGCAGGGCCTTTTGGTCTTATTTTTCCAGGTCCAGCACCCCCTCTATCGGGAAGATATCTATCAGAATCAGGATAATACTTTATAGGACTACTTGGGCCTTGGTTCATAGCAATTTGAGTTCCGCTATCTGTAGATGATTGCTGTTTCTGTGATTGCTGTCCAAACTGAGGTAACTTCAAATAATCCTGCCAACTCATTCCATATTTTTCTTTGAATATTTCTGGTGTCATAGTAGGATACATTCCTGTTGATGCTGCTGTTGCATCTGTCGCTCCTCTCCTTGTCTTTGTAGTTGGTGGTCCTTTAGGTTTTTTAGGCCCCCAAGCAAGTTCGTCACCAGGTTGAGCACCTAGACCACCGACAGCATCCGATGCAGGATCTTCAGGGAATGGAGATTCTTTTTCCCCATAAGATCCATCATTATATTGACTCATAAGATCCATCATAAATTGATCCATTAGTCTAGTTCGTTGAGCTCTCAAAGACTCAATTTCTTTCTGTATTCCTCTTACTTTTTCAGTATCTTCTGCCTTTTTCCAATAGTCAGGGTCATCTGAACGAGCAAGAGAGTCATATGATTTATATAATTTATCTAACTCTTCCCTATCCTTCTTATCTCTTGGTTCTTGCTCTGCAAAATATGCTTCCCTTGCTTTCGCTGCTTTTGCCCGTACCTCCTTAGATATTTTAATGAATGCCTTTTCCGCTGCGGGATATTCTTTTTCAGCCTTAACCCATTTATCATACTGGGCTTTATCAGTGGTTACATTTTGTCCTACTGCTGCTAATTGTGACTTGAGTGTTTTCCATTTTTCTTCTGCCTTAACATACTCTGGCAACTTATACCATTCTTGAGTCTCACGATAAGCATTATATTTTTCCTTACTAATTGCTTCCTGTTGAGCCTTTAAATCCTTATATGCATTATAACGTTTAGAAATTTCCGCAGTTCTCTCTTTCCGTCCCTCCTCCTTTGCTGCTTTTTCCTGAGCATTTAAAGTTTTAAACTCATCCTTAAACTTAGACCATTCTTTATTAGAAGCAAGAAAATTCTCAAACTCCGTATCAACAAATTCTGCAAACTCTGGATTATCCTCATATGCTTGCATCATCTCCTTTTCTAGAGAGTCTCGTTGGTCATCCGTTAATCCTGGATCAAAATCTTGATATGCATCAGGATCTGTTTCAGGATCAGGATAACCTTCAGGAGGAGTCAAATTAGATACGTCTTCTGGAGGTCCACCACCAAACGGTTGTTGAGCAGTACCCACTTCTGCACCTGCATCCGTACCCTGAATTTGTTGAGCTGTTCGGGGTGTTCCATCAGGATTCAATTGACTACCCAATGCCATTCCAGGTTTAGTTAATCTTCCTCCTACTTGTCTTACAAGGGGAGTCGGTGCAGATAAGAATCCCCCTTTATCCGCAGGTCTAAATGGATTAAATGCTTGATCGGGTCTACCCAAAGGATTGCCTGGTTTACCTGCTTGAAAATTGGCATCACTTCTTCCTAGTTGAGCTCGATCATCTTTCCACAAATCCTTCCAAGAAGCCGTGTCTTCACCTTTGACCCTTGCGTCTTTTCCTTTATTCCAAAATCTTTCAATTGCCTGTGCTGCTGCACCTAATTGATTAATAACCCGACCTCCTGCGGTCATTGCCAACATCAAATTCAATAAATTGTGATCTGGTTTAGCAGGATTTTTTAAATCATCAAGCACTGCTGGAGGTAATGAATTCAAATAATTGTCCATCTGTTGTGCGTCATCTTTAGATCCTGTACCATACTCTTCAACAGGATCCCAATCATCAGGTGCATTTTGTAAAACGTTTTGTGCTGTCTGTGCTTGATAGTCTGTATAGTATGGTGCATAATTGCCACCTGCTACCAGTGCTGCGTCTGTTGGTGTTAAAACACTACCGTCAGTTTGTTTTGCGGCTATCTTTGCTTGAGGATTACCTCCAGGAAATTGAGTTGGTCCATAAGGATAAGGTTGTCCCGTCTTTGGATCGATAGGAACAGAATCACCACGAGGTATATTTGAAGCAATGTTACCTAAAGCATCTAAACCACCCTCTGATTTTTTTATACCATTTATTCTATCGATAAGATCGTTCCTTTGTTTCTCGGTTAATGGTATACCTGAATTTAAAATCCATCGAAGTTCTTGTGCATCTGTAGCTGCACTAGCAATAAGTTGATCTGTCTGAGAAACATCAAAATCTTGGTAATCATCAGGATTTGGAGACCAACCTTCAGGAGGACCGTAATTCTGTCCAGCATTATATTCTGCTATAACATCCATCATAAATGCATCCATTCGTATGGTGTTAGCGGCTATCATAGAATCCAACTTCTTCTGGGCTTCCTGTTCCTTTTTATTATGATTAGGATTTTTTGCTAGGTACTCTTCATACTCATTTGGCCAAGTAATAGAAAGCTTGTCGTATTCTTTAAATCGCTTATCTGATTCTTCGTAATGCTTCATATTTATTGGTTCTTGCCAAGCAAAGTAATCTTTTCTTGCTTGTGCTGCTTTTGCCTTTGCGGCTCTAGCTGCTGCTGGTTTCTCCTTATCAGATGCTGACAAATATTCTGGATAATTATACCATTCTTGAGAGGGCCAATACTCGTCATATTTTTTCTGAACAAATGCTTTGTGGTCCTCCCTCCACTGTACTAATTCCTCCCAGTACTCCTGTGCTATCCTACTCTTTTCTATTGCCCACTTATTTCTTGCATCCTTCTTTTCTTTTTTTATCAGATTATATAAATCCGTAGTCTCCTTATTATATTCTTGCTGTTCAGGAGAATCAAAGTAATCATCAATCATTTGATCAATATACTCTGGATTTTCTTCATATATTCTCTCCAGTTGTGCCTCCAAATCTTGATGCTCAAAAGGAGTTAATTCTGCAGCAATTTGTTCCTCTGGAGATAATTCAGCAATTTCCTCTGGAGATAATTCAGGTTCTTCAAGTTCCATAGGGGATTCGGCAGCTAAATCCTCAATATTATTATCTAACCATTCAACCTTCTGCTCATTACTCATGTACTCCCAATTAGCAGGTGATCCTGGTGGTTCTTTATCAAGATTATCATAATGGGTTTGAACACCTGCATTATCTCTATTCTGATAAGCAGCACTATTCTTAATATATTCTTGAGACTCTAGAGGTAAAGATCCTAACGGAATTTTAGTTTGTTTAATTACATCTCCTCTAATATTAGAAGGATAACCTGCCATTCCTCCAGTATTATCTGATCCTGGAATTCTTCCATGAAGGAAATTAGAAAGACCATCAATTATATTTGATGCCGTTTGTATAATACCATGAGATACTTCACCCTGATATCCTTCCTCACCTGGTCCTGGTTGATCACGATTATGATATGCATGATCGGTGTACAATACATAGGGTTCCGATCCATCCCTTGGAATTACTACCTGTAATTGTGCTTGACCTGCCAATGCTAATTGATTATGAGTACCAGAAGGCTTGTAATTAGATATACCAGTACGAATATCAAATCCAGTTCTATCTGGGAAAGTCCCATCATTAGCCGTCACCCTTCCATCGGAATCAACCACAATATTCTCATCAGAATAATTTTGAGGTATAGAAACAATAGGAATTTGTATGGGTTCGCCATTTGCTCCTATAGCAGTTCCATCAAACCAACTCACATTCAGTTCTGCTCCATATTGCTGTGCTGTTTGAGGAGGTATTAGAGCAGATAGATCCAGAGGGTTATTTGTAAGAGTTGAAGTTGCAATTGTCAACATAGGGTTAGCAACTGCATTAACTATTGAACTAGTGATAGTATCCCTCACATCACGAGGTAGAATCCCACCAAGAGGATTAATACCATCAACCACAGATGTTATTACTTGTGGTAGTTTATCTTTAACGTCACTCAAAACATCTTGTACCTGATCTGGTAGAGTATTACTTAATTGAGCTATTTGATCTACACTATTCGGATTACTAATAACTTGGCTTATGGAGGATCCAAGATTAAAATTAGGTACATTCTGATCAAAATTAACCTGAACAGGCATATTAGAAACAGGTATTTTCTCTCCAGAATTTAAAGTATATTCATAATCAGTATCCATATTGGGATTAATACCTGAAGTAAGTTGAATTGCTTGATCCGCTACACCAAATATAGCATCTTCAGGATCCGTAAAAGTATATGTATCACTGATTCCATTTACATAAAGATTTCCATCCTTATCCACGTTTATATGATTGGCAAATGCACTGGGACTCCCAATCTGTCCTATAGTATTATAATATTCATCTCGAACCAACCCTCCCTCAGGACCGTATATATTTCCAGGCCTAGGTTGATCACGATTTGGACCACCAAGAAGTAAATCATTGATAGCGTCTAAATCTTGTTGAGGTAAATTAGACCAATCTTTAGGGTCAACATTCTGATTTAAATAATCGTTAATTGTATTTTTAATATCTTGAGCATCTTGTGTGGGAAGTTTTATTACTCGTGGATCCTCAGTAGTATAAGTTCTAATACCTGCATTATGTAATAGATAATCTTTAAAAGTGAGTCCTGCAGCCTGCAGAGTACTCATCAATTGACTCAGTTTTCCTCCCTCGTCCTTTAATTTTTGCATAAACTCTCTGTATGCTGACTGTTCCTCAGGTTTTAATTCAGAAATAATTTCTTCATCCCCATCAATCAATCCTTGAACAAGAGCATCACTCTCCGTTTTCTGCTGACTTTCTATTTGTGCTGGTGTTTTTGCTTCTAATTCTGGTAAATTCCAATCTGGATTATTGAGATAATTAACGAGTCCTGCAGATTGATCCTTATCCGCACTCTCAGTATCACCCAGTCTTCTCTCTACTGTTGCCTTCATTAATTTCGCTTCTGCATTATCAGGTTGAACCTTTAATATTTTATCTACATCTTTAAGAGCCCCTTCATTATCACCATCCTTTATCTCCGTGGTAATTGCGGTATTTAATTTGGTTACTTCTTTTTTAATCTGGATTTGTTTAAAGTCGTTGAAATCTACCTTACCCTCAGAATCAGTTTTAATTACAGGAGCAGCTTCAGGAGCAGCAGGTTGTTGATCAGATCTTAACGCAGCAAAAGATTTTTCTTTTTCAATAGTATCCACATACTTTTGATACTCAGCTTCACTAGTCTTTGCTTGAGGATTTTCTTCCTCTGTCTCTTGCTTCCATGTATTATAGTCAACAACTTCTGGTTCATACTCTCCCAATCTAGGTGCTCTCTTTTCCTGTTCGGTAGGGTCTTCCTCACCAGGAGCAGGAGTGGTTGAACCAGGAAAATTTTCTCCAAATTTTTTATCAGTATAATCTTTACTTGCTTCTAATTGTTCTCTTAATTGTTTCTCTCTTTGCTTTTTAGATTGAGAGGCTCTGGATGGACTACCAGTTCTTATAAAAGCAGATGCCTCTGGACTATCTAATGATACAAAAACAGTAAGAGGAGATGTTCTACGATAATTAATTTGAGTTATTCCATAGTTATCAAAACCTGTTCCGTGATGAGTTGGTTGATATAAAATGAATCGAATATTCTCTGCTCTTGCATAAGAAGGAAGTCCTAATGACCAATCTTTCAATGTACCATCACCACTACCAACTGGAATTATCTTATATTCTACACCGCTTTGTTGAACTCCTCCACTATAATCAAGTCTTTGAATAGTAGTCTGACCAGGTAACTGATAATAAACCATCAAGTCTTCATCTGCTGCATCAGGATCTTCTCCACCATTACTATCATTACCCCTAATACCAGTTACTACTAGCGTATCAAACTTACTTGCATCAATAGGTTTAAGAGCAGCATATCTAGGAGTTGAATTACCATTAAACCCTAAGTAGTCTTTACCTAAATCAAATCCACCATCTGTTCCTGATCCTGTTCCACTTGAAGTAATAGCAGTATTTGAGAGGGCATCTGATCCACCTTCATAGGCTTGGTAAGATGCCTCTACATTACCTTCAATGGTTTCTAAATTAGTATCTCCTTGTGAAGCAAGAGTTGACTGCATGAAACCACTAGTGTTCATTCCCTCGTCAATCAAAAAGGATGCTCTCCAATTTGAATAAGATGGATCATGATGATTCTTTAATATCTCCCTTTCTTCTCTCTCTAAAGCAGCAATTTCTTTCAGTATTGATCCCCTCTTATTTGAGGTTTTCTTCACTTCAGTTAAAGTTATTCTACGAAATATAGGTGAACTAGTCATCAATAGTCAATAAACCTTTTTTATATTTATAATTATTATACAACATAAAATAAATGAGTGCTACATGTATCGCAGTATACCTTAACCATTTATTAAGTATTATTGCTGTATATATAGAGATAGGTTTGTTGTCTCTAAATGAAAAGACTATTACCTCTTGCAATGTTTTTGATGACAGGTGCAATGGTAGCACCAGCAAACGCTGATTTGATTCACCGTTTATCTACATCAACTTCTCTAACAGTTGACGGAGCTTTAACCGTTGGAACTAGGCTAGGTTCAACTTATGCTGTAAGTGGTAGTAATATAGAAGTTCCTGATGGTTCTCACTTTGGTACTATGACAGTTGGTTCTGCAACTGCTGCACCGACTCAAGACCTTGGTGGATATGGGATTAAAACAGCTGGCTCAGCCTTTTCATTCTCAGAAAGTTGGACTCAAGGAGACGCTATAGCTGCGATGGGAACAGGAGTAGACGTGACCAGTGGTATTGTCGCTGACATGCCAGCATATGGTTCACTTCAAACTAACTCTGGTGGTGTTGCGGGATCTTTAGCTGGTACTTTGACATCTGCTGGAGCCGTGACTTTAACAGCAGGTGGGGCTGGAACAAATGCGACTGGCCAATTTGTATCTGAAATAACCATCAAGTAAAGAGGTTATATATAATATGAATAAACTCCTTGCCGTACTACTGCTATTGAGTAGTAGTACTGTTGCTAAAGCAGTCCCCGTCGTCCCTAATTTCAGCCAGGGCTCGATGACCAGCCATACGGAGACCAATTCTACCGTGACCGAAACTATTAACTCAGTGGATTATAGAACAGGATGGGAATACAGCGTTACTGGGGTAGGCATCTCCAACAATGGAGAACCCTTGAACCCAACCGTCAGCACTTCGACGGTACAAGTGAATCCGACAGCAGACGGAACAGGAGAAGTCACAGGAGGAGTAACAAGTTCCTTCGATGCATTAGATCTCTCAACAGGAGGATCATTTACGATAAGCACTCCAGGAGATGCATTTCAATTTACCCAGAGTTATTCTGGACCAGGCTTAACAAATCAAACAATAATTCAAAGAACAACAGTAGTAACAAGCGTCACAGATACCACAAGTACCTTTACGCAATAGCAACTTCATGTAGTCTTTTAACACCTAACGTTGCATTAGCACAAGGTGTTGGTGGAGTATCAGCTACTGCTAATCCAATTGCCAATAGTTCTGGCTCAGTTACGAACCAAGCTATTCAGGTTCTTCAGGGTCCGTACATAACTAATACCTACGGCAACGGTATCCAGTGTCAAGGAGCTACTGCTAACTTCACACCATATATTCAGTTTAGTGACTCTAGAAAAGATCCTTGGGAGGATTTCTATCTAGAACCACAATATAATATGAATGATGTCTCAGGAAAAATGACAGAGACAACTACCACAGTTAAGAACTATCCTTGGTATAACGGTTGGAAGCATGACAATGCTGGTAATCTTGTCTTAGATGAAGATGGAGAAAAGATCCCTATAGAAGAAAACTGGTACAATACAGCAGTTAGAACTGATCCTAATGATCCAAAATATGACCTTGATGATGATGGACAACCTGATAGATGGTGGAATGATGGAGACTCTATGGAGATTCCTATTGAAGTAGATGGTCCTGATGGTGTACCTGATAATCCAGGTGAAATAATTTGGCAGAAACCAGTTCGCACTGACATGAGTGCTAACCAAAACTTTAACTTAGGATTATCGGCTACTCTTTCTATACCACTGAATAGAAGTATGCAAAGGTTATGTCAACAAGCCGCTCTCACACAGATAGAACAACAGCAACAAATCTCTGCTAATAAAAGATTAGATTTTGAAATAGCTCGTCTTAAAAACTGTGGTGAATTAATGCAAGCTGGTATTATATTCCATCCCAAATCTCCTTATGCATCTATTTGTGCTGACGTAGTAGTAACTCAAGCAAAACCTGGTTCACTTCCTGATCATACACACAAGTTAGGAAACAATACTACAAAACAAGAAACTACTTCTGACGATTCAGTGCCTTCTTCAACGTCCGTATCGCCTGATTCCGATCTCTCTGCAGTTCCATTCTCTCAGAAACAGACAACACCTTTTCCTTTTTTCCGAGGACTTTCTTTACCTTGGCAGAAACCTTCTTCACAAGAGGCTTTATCACCTTCAAAAGGAGATCTGCTAGGGGTTTGGCAAGTAGGGCAGATGAAGTCGCAACAACAGCAATCGTCGCAGTCGTCGTCACAATCTGAGGACTAGGTAGATACTTCTCTACAAAACCTACATCCTCATAGAGAGTAATACATACAGTCTTATCAGCATTCCATTCATGTCCTGAGACCTTTTCATTTCCACTTGTAGTATAATCACCTACACGTAGATCACCAGGTCCAGGACATTCTTTTTCTTGAGCAGTCTCTGGTGGTATACTAGGTGCTCCTGGTGGTGTTGGAGTATCTGGTGGAGGAGGGGGTTCAGCATCTACACCATCTGCTTCTGGTTCTTGGGGAACCACAGTAGTCCATGTAAGTCCTTGTGATTGATAGTCTGGTGGTTCAAAGTAAGGCATACCCGCATCACATAGAACCGTATTACCTTTAGGGTCATCATTGACCAACATATTATTTTTTGATCTCTGTTTCACATTCTCTTTGTGAACCTTGACACAACCAGGCATATCAACAATCGGTTTTCCTATAGTAACTGTTACAGGAACATCAGGTGGTAGGGCTTGTGGTGGTTCTACCATCCATACCTTTACATCAGGTACATCTATTCTTCTTATATTTGCCATCCTAATATTTCTCACATACACATTCCCTATCCCTACATTACCTGCACTAATATTATTAATGGTAGGAATACTAAAAGAATCAATATTAATATTACCAATATCAGGAATCATGATACTTTTGTGCTGGATGCTGCTTCGGCTGAGTCAGGATGATCCTTTATCCATTGACAATAATTAAATCCAGAATCAGGTGGGAAAATATATTGTCCATTCTCATCAAACTTACCTGAAGTGTCTGCTATCCTTGACTCCTTGGATGGATACTTTGGATAGGGTCTCTTCCCTGTTCTCATCTCTTGCCCCTTTCTTCTTCTCATCTGATTACCAGTCTCATGGGTCGGATCCCACTCTGGACATGATGTACCAAGGATCTCCCTGATCATCTCTTTGGTATAACCGTTAGGATGACTCATTTTTCTGCAGCATATAGAGCAAAGGTAGAAGTAGTTATAACAGTCATCATGTTTGCTATGTGTTGTTTCACATCAGAATCACATGCCTTCCCAGGCATAAAGCATCCAAATATAGTTGCTCCTACTATTGCTAACTGAAAAAAGATTACAAACCTTATAAGGTCTATAACTCTGTCCTTACTATTCTTCTCCATAGTAGGGTACAACATCCTGACATGTCCATGCTGATGGGGAAGAAGGATGGAACTGCCAACCCCTCATTTTATTCTCACCACAATGCCTTAACCTAGCAAATTCATGATCTAAAAATCTATTTGAATTAGTTTGGGTATCAAATTCTATATGTGCTTCCTTACTACTAAAACCATTGTTAGGTCTGGATGGAGTAGTGAAAGCAGACAATGCTATTAATCCTAATCCTCCTAATGTAATAATATTTACTGTTCTTTGAGTTAAATACTTTTTCATGTTACCTCTGTGGTACGTTGTCTCTGTAATCAAGTTGTGGTGCTTTAGTTGTTGGAACCACAGCACCAGTGGTAGTAGGAATTAATTGTTGAATCCTTTGATCTATATATGGTTGAAGTTCTGCCATCACTCTCTCTACAGTCGCATCTTGTCTCTTAGTAGGACCATCATTGACCTTATCAACAACAGCATTACCACCAACAAAACTACTAGTTCCTACAGCCAACACTGCTCCTCCTGTTACTAGGGTGTCTTTAAGTTCCATTAGATTAGTTCCTCTAACATGAATAAACTAATAAGATTTAAATTAGCATCATCCATAGCATCATCTGCTTCTGTTCCCTCTTGACGATTTATAATAGCAACTACATTCTCAACAACATATCCCGCATCTCTGAGTTTCTCTGCTGCTTTAATAGCAGATCCACCTGTGGTAATTACATCTTCTAATACAGTTACCTTAGATCCTTTAGGTAATGACGGCCCTTCTATCCATGCCTGTGTGCCATGCCCTTTAGGTTCCTTCCTTACTATCAAACCACCTAGAGATCTTTCATCTATTGCTGCTACCATAGCAACACCTGCTACCAATGGGTCAGCACCTAATGTAAGTCCTCCTACAGCATCACAATCTTCTTCAAGACACTCTAACATACACCAACTGACAAACATCAGAGCATCACCCTGTAAGGTTACTGGTTTACAGTTAACATAGTGCTCACTCTTCCTACCAGATGATAAGGTAAAGTCCCCTTTACGATATGCTTTTTCTTTGAGGAGAGTAATAAATTCTTCTCTAGTTTCTATCATATTCCTCCGTTGGTATTGACCATTCAGCGTATAAACGTCTGCCTGTTTTACCATGTATATCAATATATACTTGGTTGTTACTCGACCAAAGTCCCAAACGTTCTCCTAATTTCACGTAGAGACTCAAAATTTTTCTGTTTAGTGCCACCATCATATGCCCAAGCATAACCCTCCGTAATCATTTGTTCATTTAAAGAAATAGCATCCTCATTAATATAGAGCCAACCAAGAAGCCTGCCATACTTCCCAGTCCCACCCACAAGTTCTGTTCTAATAGTGAGTTCATCTCCTTCACCTGCAATAGTATCTTCAAGTTTTTTCTTTAACCAATTAGTAGCATCTATTCCCAGTGCTTTCTCTTCAAGGTCTCTTGTCCTTTTCTCTGGGGTATCCACTCCAGCAATTCTTACCCGTTCTTTCTTGAATAAATCGAAGCCAAGGTCTATAAGAACATCTATCGTATCCCCGTCTAATACTTTCACTATCTTTGTCACTCGGAAGTTGTAACAACTCTTCCGACTTGGGGGTGTCATTGCTCCCATCTTCTTCCCACTCCAGTTCTTGTAGTGAGTTATTTAGCATCTCTTCTACTGGAGTTCTATTCTGTTCTGCTTCCCAATTCCTCATTTCCTGAATCATCTGTCCCACGTTCATAGGAGATGTGACTATGAACATCGTCGTTAGGATACCATTCATCGTATTTAAATATCCAGTATATCGTAATTGATACTCCTACTAAGAGTATTATTAACATAATATTTATTGACCATACTACATCACCCTGCATATACTTCACCAATTTCCCAACACTCTATTCCCTCATCTCTAATAACATCCATCGTAAATTCAACACGATTAGCAGGAACTACTACACAATACCCAATACCAAGATTAAATACTCTTCTCATTTCCAACTCATCCATATTACCTTGACGTTGAATCTCCATAAAGATTTCAGGAACACTCCATGCATTCCAATCTACATGTGCTTTTAATCCTTTAGGTAAACAACGTGGTAGGTTCTCTGGAATACCACCACCTGTAATATGAGACATACCATATACTTCTTCTACCTCTTGCAACAATCTCTTAACTACTGGTGCATAGATTGTAGTTGGTGTAAGTAATTCAGGATGACTGTAATAACCTAACTTAAGTCTACGTGCCAAATAATTAACAATACTATATCCATTACTATGAAGTCCACTACTTGCTAGTCCAATAATTCTATCACTTGGTTTAATACTTTTACCATCTATAATTTTCTTCTTCTCTACTATACCCGTACAAAATCCAGCAAGATCAATCTTCATCTGATACTGAGGATGTTCAGCAGTCTCGCCACCCAACAATTGTAAACCTGCTATCTCACATCCCTTCAGGATACCAACCATAATATCAGCAACATCCCCATCCAACTTCTTAGTAGAAATATAATCTAAGAAGTATAATGGGTCAGCACCGCATGTGATTATATCATTCACACACATAGCAACAAGATCTATACCTATAGTTGTATAGTCACCAGCAGCTTGTGCAATATCAATCTTAGTTCCTACACCATCAGTTCCAGATACTAAGACAGGTTCCTCGTATCCTACGGGAACATTAAACATACCACCAAACCCACCAACTTTAGGAACTTTTCTTTTGAGTTCTTCTACAAACTTATTACCAGCATCTATATCTACACCAGCCGTCTTGTAATCTAATACAATACCCTCCTTCTTAAAATCAAGAGGTTCAAAATCATTAGTCACGTTGTCTCCAGTCATCAGATCTTTCATTATGAAACCAGTCTACCACATCTTGTGGATCTCCGAAACCCCTACGGTGATTGTTTGAATCGGGGTCTCCTAAATTCAAACTATTCAGAAAAGAATCTGTCGGATCTGTACTAATTCTTCTTGCAGTGTTTAACATACCTCTTGCTGCGGTGTTCGCCTTTGCTAATTTCTCTGCCCAGATCATGTCCTCTAAACTAACTTCAACTCCAGCCCCTATATCTTTACATATAGATGCTAACCTTAAACGGTATTGTGTTGATAGCATAGGCCTCCTATCACTTATGTTTATATCTATGGGGGTTTCTAGGTGCATCTATTGAGAAGATTGCTATGGGTAGAAACATAACCCAACTGAATAAGACAAGAGTATTCATATTCTGTCCTATCCATTCTATTAATGTGTTAAGCATATGCTTGTGCGGCTAACCATACGGATAAACTTAAAGATGTTCCCATGATGGTGAGTCGGCTCATCCACCACATAATTTCATGTTTCATAATTAATGTCCCATAGGAATTCCAGCTGCCATAAGTCTAGAGATATTATCTACCTCTTCGTTATTACAGTAGTCAACAAAATGAGGATGCACCTGTAGCTCTGGTACATCCTCTTTGCTGTGTTCTATTGCTTCGTATGCACTCATAGCATACTCACAGATTTCATAATGTTGTTGTTGTAAGTCGTGATAACCGACAGTATAATGTCTTTGTTGCGTTAGGGGCATGATTTTTCAATCCCATATTACCCATATTTATAGCATAAAGTAGTAAAAAATACCTATTTGTGTGTGGACTCACGGACCCTGTTAGAGAACCTGAACAACTCCATAACAGTCAGGAATCTCATGCGTTAGTTTACTTTCTATACCTTGTTTTAATGTTATAGCACTCATTGCACAAGTAGAACATGCACCACCCAATCGTACCTTAACAAAGTTTGTTTCATGTTCTATCTCTACGAATTCTAACCATCCTCCATCTGCCTCAATGTAAGGTTGGAGTTCTTCTAAAACCCTTATTACATTCTCTTCAGTAAGTTCCATATGGGTTGCCAAATAATGTTGCCTTTTCAAATATTCATATTGGTTATCACTCATTAAAGTAGAATCGCACCAATGATAAATCCCTTTCCAAACGCAAGGCAAAGCATTTGATAATCAGTTAAGTTAAACTTTTCCTGAATTTTCTTTGCCCATTTCTTATCCCACTCTTTAATATTGTGGGCAACTTCTTTCACTTTAGTGAATAGAAGTGTTGAGTTATCAGATGCCATTACTTTTTACACTTACATTTGTACTTCGCAACAGCAGCTACAAGTATTAATACAAGTGCTGCTATACCAATACCTGTACCCACAGATACGCTCTCAGTATCTACTGGTTCTGGTAGTGGTAATGCTTCTTGAAATTCTTTTACCTCTTGAGGTAATGCATCTTTAATAAAATCTTCCATGTTTAGAGTGTATAAGGTTTGTCGTCAGTGGTAATCTTAAGAGGTGCTTGCTCAATTCTAATTGTTTGAACAGGACCACCAGCACTTGCCTTTGCTACAATTTGCTCAATCTCTTGTGCAGTTGGAGGAGGAGGACCAGCAGGAGTACCATTACCATTACCATTCATCTTCATAGTACCATCACCTTTCTTAGATGCGGTCTGAATTCCAAAGCTAGCCAAAACTCCTGTAAAAACCGAAGCAATAAATGTAGGATCAATTTTCTGTTGTGGTATACCTGGTATAGAAACGTAGTTCAAAGTCAATATAGCCCCCGACCAGCCAAGGACGGTAATTCTGACAGCTGTACTAATGATTGCTGCTTGTTCTTCAGCATCAGGAAGAATAGCATCCTTTAGTTTTCCTAAAGCACTCTTCTTTTTTTCTTCAACTTCTTCTGTAACTTCTTCAGTTACTTCCTTAATATCTTCAGGCATAGTAATAAGGCAACTACCTTATTTAGAAATTAGGGATTCCCAAACCAGCAGAAGGTACAGAAGTAGATGCTTGAGGTAATCCTACATCCCCTGTAAGAGCACCACCTCCTAAAGCAGCTCCACCAATGCCTCCCATAACTTTCGATTTAACTCCATCAATGATGGAATCTCTGTTGACATATACATATACGCCACTAAGGACAACGGCACTAGATAAAGCGAAAGACGCAACAGCAAGTACATTTATAATTTTTTGCATGATTATTCTTCGAGTAACTTATTTATTAGAATAGTATGCTCGATAATAAGCTACAACACCTGATGAGATCTTATGACCCTTCTCTACCCATTCATTTGCACATTCATAAATGGTATTATTTGAATAATTTCCATTACCGAATTGCTTAAAAAGAATCTTAAGAACCTCTTGTCTAAGGTTCATCTGTTCTTCAGTGTACTTTTCTTCAATCATCATTTAGTTTTTCTTCCTGTTTAATACGTTTTTTTACTTGTTTAGCATAGTAAACCTCCTGCTCACTATACCAGTCAGGATGTTTCTTTGCACGTTTTAATAATTTTTTTGCTGCTTTTTTGTCCTTCATTAATTACTCTAAATTGTCTTCTTGATCCGTAAGTATTACACAATCAGATTCGGGGGTAGCAACACAGAGGAGAGTCCATCCCTCTTCCATTTGATCATCATCTAAAAAAGATTGCTCCTCATTGTTTACCGAACCTTCTAACACTTTACCTAAACAAGCTGAACATGCTCCTGCTCTACATGATGATGGTAAATCTAAACCCTCTTCTTCTGCCTGTTCTAATATAGGAGTATCATCAGGACAATCAAATGTAGTTTCTGTACCGTCAGGTGATTGAAGTGTTATTGAATACGATGCCATGTAATTTATGCAACCTCTTTATATATTATCATAGGTAAACAAAGTTACAAGTATCATGAGGGTTCCACCAAAAACTACTGTTACAAATAAATCCCAAGTAAATAAATTCATATCAATCCTAACGAACCTGCAGTCATTCCTACTGCGATAAAAAATCCAAACTCTAGAAGTTCTCTAGAGCCTGGAGGAATTGATGTTAATAATAGTGCCAGTGGTATCATTGAAATACAACTGAGAAAACATTGCTGTATGCTGTTGCTGCTAAGAGGCAACCAAAAACTATGAAAGGCATTTGATTAAAATTAAACTAACTACTCCAATCATTGCTAAACGACCATTCCATCGTTCAGCGAATCTCCAATATGGGTGATACCAATCCATTAAGCACCTGAAGGAACTGTGACGGGTTGCATTTGAGAAACCCTTACTCCTTTACCACCATCATCATCGTCATCATCATCCTTCAATGCACGTAGGAATAATTCTATACCTACTAGAATTGTCATTGGATAAAAGATCCAAAGGATTGCTTGAAACGGTGTGATATCATTAACGGCTTGGAGTTCACCCATATGTTTTGATTTGGTAATAAATTACGAGTAATTATTTAGTTATGTAAAGTTTTAGACTGAGTAATTATACTAGACCAGGAATGATTTGTCCAGTGAAGCTGTAACTAGCGAAGGCAGCAACGCAACCAACGATAGCAGCAATACCATTCCACTTCTCAGCGATGGAGAAGTCAACTTGATCTGTTTCATTGTTCTTTGTAGTTGGGTTTGCCATTAGTAGATACCTGGAATGATGTGTCCTGTAAATGCATAGGTTCCACATATAACTAGGAAACCCATCATTGCTGCACGACCTTGTGCTCTTAAAAAGATGTTTTCGTTTTTCATTAGAAGATACCTGGAATGATTTGTCCTGTGGTGGCATATGCACCCATAGCTGCGACGAAACCAATCATGGCCATCCAACCGTTAAATTTTTCTGCTTCTGGTGTCATTGTTCTTAGATTAATAGGGATAGAGCTTAAAGAGACCTTTGATATCAAAAGATACCTGGCATAACTTGTCCAAATAGGATATAGTTATGTACTGCTGCAAAGAAACCAATCATGGCAAGTCTACCATTAGTTGATTCTGCTACCTTCCAGTGATCATAATTTTTATCTGCTTCATCAATCCAAGGTTGAGGATTGACAGCAAATCTGTTTTGCTTGCCGTACTCAGTAGTTGTATACTTGTCGGCAGTTGAACTAGTCATTCGTTCATTAAGAAACGTAACATAATTATATAGTAAATATTAAATCTTGTAAAGAAACTTTACATTCGGATGTCCGAACAATAAAAAGGGGGTCTAATGACCCCCATAAAGTTAACTTATATTACTCACCTATTCGTTGTACAGCATCCCGTGCTTTCTGTAGTATATCACCTCTTAAAGGAACATATCCTAACACAGATGCTTTCTCCTGATAATTGTCAGAGAGTAGTGTTGATAGAGTGGTCTTTATGGCCTCAGTCTTACGACCATTACCATTCTCATAAGCAAGTATCCATGTAAGCGTAGCAATGGGGTAAGCACCTTCTGCTGCAGGGTTAGGGTCTGTCCCTGCGAGGTTCTCATCGAGTGTAATACCATTGAGTGCCAAAGAACCCGACTCAACTGATGGTGCAACAAAGTCACCATTCTTATTCTGTAATGTAGCAGCTCTGATTTCACCTTTAACATAAGATTGATTTACATATCCAATAGAACCTAGTGTAGTTCTGATACTACCAGCAACACCAGCATTACCTTTATTACCTATACCCACAGGCCAAGCAACTGACTTACCTGTTCCTAGTTTCCACTTCTTACTGAATGCTTTCATAGAGTTTGTGAAGGCAGCAGTAGTTCCTGA
>Ga0310344_10001420_pt1 | contig 18279 bp, 18 predicted proteins | sample HC15DNA20200_MG_FD_203801 | JGI IMG/M metagenome (GOLD analysis project Ga0310344, IMG submission 203801) | Marine microbial communities from station ALOHA, North Pacific Subtropical Gyre - HC15-DNA-20-200_MG | ecosystem: Environmental > Aquatic > Marine > Oceanic | place: Pacific Ocean: North... | reverse complement strand
TTATACGACTAACACCGGACCCTGGAATTGATCCGACCTGGATATTTCGGCCAAGGATCTCTTGAACGTCTTCCAATAAAGGCTGCGGCGCTGGTATTTCGTTAGGGGGTTGGCACAGTATTGGCCCAGCGAGGTTAGGAGAGTTAACTTTTTTGTTAAGGTGCTGGGCAATTCGTTCAGCTGTCCACGCCTCACGCCAAAGAGATTTTACGGCCATTAGAGCAGATCTTCCACTGACTTTGATCTGGCCGCCTTGGCCAGGAAGACGTATACGTATGTAGTCACCAAGAGGGTCCAAGCTAAGGTAGATGTTGTCTATTACTTCATCAAGTAAATAGTGGGAATCAATCAATGGCTGCGCTTCAGTTGCCACATCTTCGAGATCATCCTCATCAAGGTTACTTACATCGAGTGATCCTAGTAGATGGTTAAGGCGGGCTTCCAAGTTATTAAGGCGAAAGAATTCTTCTTCGATCTCTTTCGGTATTACTACGGTTTGGGTTACCGGTATGCCAGCCTCTTCAATAGTTTTTAGGGCTAACAATTCTTTGGGCCAGGATGGATCAATTTTGAGTGTTTTGAGGTCGGTTGGGATTGCCCGAAGGGACCGCATGATCACTTAGCATTGTAACAGGGTAATTAAGTAACTCCAGTTCTATGCGTGTCATGGGTCGTGATAAACTTCCGCCGTGAGTTCGGTATTGGATTTAGAGAAGCAACGGTCAGGGACAGGTCGACTTATCTTGCTGATGATTCTGCTTGGCCTGGTCCTTGTAACTAGTTTTGTTGCTTTACGAAAATTTTTCGAGATTAAGGAGGTGCCCCTTCCTGACGTCATCGGACTTGATTTGCGAGATGCAATTCGTGTACTCCATCTAGCTCAGTTGAAAGTTAGTACTTACCCTGAGTCTGTTCCTAAAGCAGGGATCAATCAGGTTACTTCACAAAGTCCTTTTCCAAATTCCGTTCTCAGGCCAGGTCGACGTGTGAGCCTTGGTGTTAATACACCTAGGGAGGCTTTTCCGGTTCCTAGTGTGGTGGGCCTAGACCTTGATGAGGCTAAACGTGTAACGATTGTTGTCAACATGGAAATTTCTGAAGTGAATTACGGTTTCAGCGAACTACCGATTGGGCGCATTATTTCGCAGGTGCCAAAGGCAGGAGAATCCTTAAACGGATTAGAGGGTCTTTCCTTGAATGTGAGCCGAGGTCGGGCACAAACAGTCGTGTCAGTTCCCGACCTTCGAGGGACAACGATCGAACTTGCAGTTAACGGCTTAAAGGATATAGGGTTCCGGCGGATAGAAACCGTTCCTTCGTTACTCAGTTTAGGCCAGGCGGGATTGGTGCAATCTCAACGTCCTCAGGCTGGAGTAGAGGTAACAACAAGCACCCCAATCATGCTTTCTTACAGTCTTTCGGGGGATCAGATTGTCAGGATACCTAGTTTGCAGGGTCTTGATTTAAGACAGGCTGAGCTACTAATTCGTGGAGCCGGACTCGTTTTAGGAAAGGTTAACTTTGTTGATGAGGTAGACGAACCCCCGAACATATTGTTGTGGGAGCCGGTTGGACATACCATAGTTGGGTCAATGGTTAGCTTGGTTGTAAACAGAGATCAAAGGGGATCAACCGGGAACTCTATACAATTGGGGGAAGGAATTTTCCAGCAAGGACGAGAGGAATCCAATGATGAGTCCCGGGCCGATCGGAGAGTTGTACCAATCATATTTGACTCAGTCAAGCTCGGATTTAATCAGGAATTTCATTTACGACTTGTTGTCTCAGATGCTGGTGGGTTACGCACTGTTATTGATCGTCGCGTTAATGGTGGAGAGGTGGTTTCGACTAAGGTTACGGTCTTTGGAGACGCCGAGATACAAACGTTTATTGATGGTCGGTTTTACCAGGCTTGGAGCCCCTAACGTGTTGATATGCCCGCCAAGAGAGTAGACCCCCATCAACGGTGTAGACCTTACGAAACCCTGCAGCTTTAAGGTAGGCCCCAACAAGATCGCTATAAAGACCTCGATCGCAGATTAGGTACACAGGGGTTTCTTTGGGTAGGTCAGGAAGTGCGCCTGCTGAAGCACTTTCTGGGGATAAACTGGGAATTTCTTTTATAGGGTCGCGTTTAGAAAGAGCCAAGGGGCGAGCGTCGAAAGCTGCAGCGCCCTTTTCTAACTGTTGTTCAAAGGTTTTAACATCTATTCTTTTCATAGGTTTAATCCTAGTTATTTAGATACAGCTAGAATGTTTTGAAGGTAAATGTCCATTGTCGAATGCACTAAATAGACGATCCCAAATTACTTCTATTAACGATATAAACAAACCCATAAGCATAGAGTACACTGCCAGGCTCTGGAACCGACGTATTTAGTTGCCAAATGGGAAGGAAAGGGGCAACTCTAAACATGCTTTTCCAATTTGAAGTAACAGAAAATGATTCATTGAGTTTAAGGGGATTATTTACGAATATTTTTTGCTGAACTTTACTTCGTGGAGGTGTGATACTTGGGGTTGTCGTATTTCAAGTAAGCAAGGCGACGAGTACGTTTTGAGGTTGATTATAACTTTGGTTTCCAGAGGAAACTAAGGTATCGTGACGCCGTGGCTATAGGTGGAGTTAATTTACAGCGACTTGTCGTTGGTATTTCCGGTGGGAGTGGAATAGTTTACGCCTTAGATCTACTAGATACTTTATCTCCGTTATCGGTTGAGAGTCATGTTGTGGTTACCGCGGGAGCTAAGCGAGTTATAGCTGAAGAGTACAGGGAGCCTTCTCTGGATTCTGAAATCCCAGCTGACGTCTTATATAACAATACCGATTTGGGGGCTGGGATTGCCTCTGGGTCCTATCGGACCATGGGTATGGTGGTAGTCCCCTGTAGTTCTGGAACTTTGGCAAAGATTGCTCAGGGGTTTACTGACAATTTACTCACTCGGGCTGCACATGTGACTCTAAAAGAGCGTAGGCCATTAGTTCTAGTGGTTCGTGAAGCACCATTTTCAAGGCCCATGTTAGTCAATATGCTTGCTTTACATGATGCTGGCGCTATTATTTTGCCAGCGTCCCCAAGCTTCTACCACAAACCCGGGAGCATAACGGAGTTAATTGGGACGGTTACTGCACGCGTATTGGATCGGGTCGGGATAGTACACGACCGGTCTCCGAGGTGGAAAGAAGCTGATGTCTAAATGGGGTTGGATGGTTTTTCAGCGTTAATTCCAGCTGCAGGTGAAGGAAATAGGTTGGGGCTAGGCCCCAAGGCATTTGTGAGGCTAGGTAGTCGAATGCTTTTGCAGTACGTTGTAGAAGCATTCCGACCGTACGCTCAGGAAATTATTGCTGCGGTCCCTAAAGATCAGGTTAGGCAAGCGAAAGATCTTTTACCAGGAGTCAAAGTTATTGTTGGTGGTGACACGAGGCAACAGACTGTGCGGAGGCTAGTGGCTTTAGCCACTAAAGATTTGGTACTTGTACACGATGTCGCACGACCGCTTCTGAGGGCAGATGTGATACGAAGGACTGCTAGAGCCGCAGCTGAAAATGGTGCAGCAACAGCGGCAGTACCTGTTCAAGATAGTTTGATGGATATTGATACGGAGACTATGGTCAACAGGGAAAGTCTGTGGGCAATACAAACTCCTCAAGCGTTTCGACGGGAAGTTCTCCTTAGGGCACATGAAACTGCTTTCCAAAACGGACGTTGTGGTACGGACGATGCGGGTTTAGTTCGTGAACTCGGGCATCCGGTTACTCTTGTAAAGGCTGATTCTCTTCTTTTAAAGATTACTACGCAAGAAGACTTATTTATTGCGCGATCGGTAATAAGGAGTGACTATCCTATAGATGAATAGTTTGCGAATTAAGGCACCAGCGAAGATAAATCTAGGCCTTGGTGTAATGGCAAAGCGAGGCGACGGGTTTCATGAAATTGACACTCTTTTAGTACGGCTTGCTCTGCACGATGTTGTTAACCTCAAAGTAATTCCTAAGGGCATTAATATTGCTTGTAACGATACAAGGGTTCCTAAAGGAAAAGATAACCTAGCGGCTCAAGCGGCCCAGTCCTATTTCGATGCGACAGGAGTGAAAGGGGGGATAGCTATTGAGATTGATAAAAATATACCCGTTGCTGCTGGTTTAGGTGGGGGGTCAAGCAATGCAGCGGCAGTCCTTCTTGGTCTTTTGCAACTCTATCCACACCAAGTTGACTTACTCTCGTTAGCTCAAGAGCTAGGTAGTGATGTTCCTTTTTTTGTGCTGACTTTACCTGCTGCCCGCGCAAGAGGTAGGGGAGAAAGGTTACAAGAAATTGGCATCACTAAGCGGGAAGTTGTTCTTATTAATCCAGGGATCGAAGTTCGGTCTAAAGATGCCTATAGGGCTTTAAATAATTTTACTCCAAGACTACAAATAGCTAACATATTAACGGCCTTGGCCGGCCAAGGTGAATTGCGTTATTTTAACGGCTTGCAATCTGGGATATCTCGGAGACATGCCGGTGTCCGGTCAGCTCTCAAGGCTCTCCGAGGACAAAAGTTGGAAGGTGTACTAATGTCTGGTTCTGGGTCTACCTGCTTTGGGTTAGCCTCTGGTTGTGAAAGCGGACTCGATATTGCCAGGAAATTACGATCAGATAATCCGACATGGTGGGTGCACACCACGACTTTAGGTTGAAAAAACTAATTCAAAGCGTCTTAGCCTTTTGTTATCCCCTCTAGCCGGTTTGCTGCTGGGATCGTTCTAAGAAAAACTAAATACAATTGAGGTATTCGATGGTTAGCAAAATGCTGCACCTAGGTACAGGAATATGTGCCAAAAACCGTACTAGAGTATGTGTTTTTTAGTAGGGCTCGGTACTACCTCCAGAGCCTTCTTTACATTGACACATTCTTGGGCGTTTATGGACACTCGTCGTTTTGCCCAGCTTGCGGAGTTTGCCACTAATCGTAAAATTTCTTTGTTGTGGTAAATTGGCAGTGTTTCATGGCCCGGACGAACGTACACAACCCGTCCGTAGCCGCGTGACCAGGTGCATACACTTCGGAAGACTTCACCACCCTGAAACCAAGACATCATTAATAGTTCATCTGGAGTTGGGATGTCGAATCTCTCACCATACATTTCTGTTTCCTTGATCTCAATATAATCACCAATACCATCCATGATCGGATGGTTAGGTTGAAGGTTCCAGAGACGCTCTTTCTCATCCGCCTCTCGCCATTTTAATCCGCAACTGGTGCCCATTAGAAGTTTGAAAGGCTTGCTGAAATGAGCCGAATGCAAGCCAATGAATCCCATCCCATCAAGTACTTTTTCCTGTACCAATCTAGCGGTTTCGTCTGCAACCTGATTATGGGCTGCGTGTCCCCACCATATTAAAGTATCGGTTTGGTCGAGAATTTCCGGTCCGAGGCCATGATTTGGTTCCTTGAGGGTAGCAGTACGGATTGAAAAATCGCCGAATTCAGATATTCCAGTCGCAAGTTGCTTATGAATGCCATCAGGGTAAATTGAACGAACCGTGTCATCCTTAAGTTCGTGCACATATTCATTCCAGATCGTAACTCGGATGGGTTGACTCATTGTTAACTCCTATAGAGCAATAAATGTTTAGGCCGCTCGTAAAGCCATTCTACGATGAGTTGTGTCTAGGTGCTATACGTTAGCGTAGGAACAAATCATACGAACCATACTGATCATAAATATGGACGTCTGGGTCAGGTGATTTTGGACCCGATCATTTTTATGATTCAGTCAGTAACTGCTCCCTGGTCAGCACTTGAAACTAACCGTGCATATTTGGCGAGTACTCCGCGCTGGTAACGTGCTGGCGGTTGTGACCATTGATTGCGTCTCGTTTCCAGTTCGTTTTCGTCTAGAGCAACAGATAGGCGGTTGTCTTTGGCGTCAATTGTAATTTCGTCACCTTCTTTGAGAAGGCCGATCGCACCACCAACGTATGCTTCGGGGGCTACATGACCTACTACTAATCCGTAGGTTCCTCCCGAGAAGCGACCGTCTGTTATTAGTGCGACTGAATCTCCAAGACCCTTGCCAATGATAGCGCTTGTGGGAGATAGCATTTCCCTCATCCCGGGCCCACCTTTGGGACCTTCATATCGAACCACGATTATGTCCCCAGCATTAATCTGATCTTCTAAGATCGCGGTCATGCAATCTTCCTCTGAGTTAAAGATTCGAGCTGGACCAGTGATTGCTGTGTATTTAAGTCCACTTGTTTTTGCCACAGCCCCGTCGGGCGCAAGGTTTCCTCGGAGAATGGCGAGATGGCCGTGGGTGTATTTGGGGCGGTCAATTGGTAGAACAACGTCTTGATCTTTTGGGGGCTTTGAAGGAATATCGCGAAGGTTCTCAGCTACGGTTTTTCCAGTTACTGTGAGACACTCACCGTTTAGCAAGCCTGAGTCGAGAAGCATTTTCATCACTAATGGAATGCCGCCGACTCGGTGTAGGTCTGTTGCGACATAACGTCCAGATGGTTTAAGGTCGGCAAAGTGCGGCGTGTCAAGGCGTATGCGTTCGAAGTCATCTAAGGAAAGCGGTATGTGTGCTGCGTGAGCAGCGGCTAGTAGGTGCAATACGGCATTTGTGGAGCCGCCGACAGCCATGACTACCCTTATTGCATTTTCAAAAGATTCACTAGTCATAATGTCCCGGGTAGTAATGTCATCGTGAATCAGACGAATTAGTGCTTGGCCACTTAGTTCTGCTGAAATACGTTTTTCCTCATCTACGGCAGCCATTGTTGACGAGTATGGGAGGCTTAATCCCATTGCCTCGAAGGCAGATGACATTGTATTAGCTGTGTACATTCCCCCGCATGATCCTGCCCCTGGGCAAGCGTTATTCTCTATAGCTTTGAAGGTATCGAGTGAAATTCGGCCAGCACTATATTCCCCAACGGCCTCGAATGTACTGACGATAGTCAGGTCTTGACCGTCATGCTTACCTGGTTTTATGGTACCCCCGTAAACGAATACTGATGGGATATCTAGCCTAGCCATTGCAATCATGCAGCCTGGCATGTTCTTGTCGCATCCGCCAATTGCCAATAAGCCATCCATACTCTGGCCACGACAAACGGTTTCGATTGAGTCAGCGATTACGTCTCGAGATACGAGGCTACATTTCATGCCCTCAGTGCCCATGCTAATTCCATCAGAGATAGTTATTGTTCCAAAGGTTTGGGGCATTCCGCCTGCATTCTTGAGGGCTAATTCGGTAGCCTCTGCAAGACCACCGAGGCCAGAGTTGCATGGGGTTATGGTGCTGTGGCCATTAGCCACGCCAATTATGGGTTTGGTGAAATCGCTATCTGTAAAACCTACAGCTCGAAGCATCGAACGATTAGGCGCTCTGTGATCCCCCTCAGTAACAACGGCGCTACGCCGATTGAGCTTTTTCGCATTGTGCGAGATTTTCTGAGCCATTTAATCCTCCACGTTTTATGTGAGCATTCTACCCGATACTCTTCCTGCCTCGTCCCTTAATGTTCCTGAGACCTTATGGTTAAAGTCATTTTTGATTAAATTGCGAATCTGGAAATCTGTAACCAGGTCAGGCGAGTATCGGGCTAGTAGGGCCAAATTTATATTTTCAATTGTGTGTTTTGTATAAGGTTAAGCAAGGAACGAATTGAGTCGTAATAACGCTTTATCTAAGATAGCATCGTTCTTGCAAAAGGCAAACCGAACAAAAGCATCTCCGAGTTGAGCGTGTGCTTTGGAGTAAAAGGCGCTAGCTGGGATAGCTCCCACCCCAATACGTTCAGGCATTTCGTGACAAACTCGCAAGGAATTACCGTGGTTAAGTTCGGTGATGTTAGCCATGACATAATAGCTACCATCCGGTACTAGTGGTTGGAAGGGTGTTTGTTGGAGACCTTTAATAAAGCGATCGCGTTTCGCCAGATAAAAAGACCGGAGTTCAGAAAAGTAGTTGTTTTTGGTAGCGTATTGAATCATTTCTGATGCCGCGATTTGCAGGGGTGTAGCTACCGTAAAAGGTATCCATTGATGGGCTAAGCGTAGGGCCTGAATCATCCATTCCGGCCCTATAGCCCAACCGATTTTCCAACCCGTGACTGAGAAAGTTTTTCCTAAGCTAGATATTGACAGGGTACGTTCCCAAGATCCCGGTCGAGTTGCTACATGCATGTGCGGCTTGTAAGCTATGTGTTCGTATACTTGATCGGTCACGATGTTGAAATCGAAGTGATCAGCCATCTCTACGATGGCATCGATCTCCTCTCCGCTAAAAATTTTCCCCGTTGGGTTGTGTGGGCTATTTAAAACCAATAAACGGGTGCGATTATTACAGGCCTTACGGAGTTTTGTTAGGTCTAAGTACCACTCTCCATCGGTAGTTGGTTGAAGTGGCACGTAGATGGGTTTTCCACCAGCCATGATCACGTCAGCCGGATATGCATCGTAAAACGGTTCGATTACGATTACTTCGTCACCAGGGTTAACAAGAGCTTGGGTGATAGCGAAAAGAGCCTCAGTCGCACCAACAGTTACTTGAACATTTCTGATTGGGTCAAGCTGTCTGCCGATAAAGTCGCCGTACATTAAGGCTAGCTCATCGTTTAAAACTGCTTCTCCTGGTACTGGGGAGTATTGATGCGGTCCGGTGGCCGCACCTTGGAAAGCGTCAATTGCAAATGCAGGGGGGTTAAAATCAGGGAAGCCTTGGCCAAGATTAATAGCTTTGTGTTCGAGGGCCAATCTTGTAAAGGTAGTAAAAACGGTTTCGTCAAGAGATTGTATTCGCTGGCTTCTTGAGTCAGTAAATTGTCGTGGCAAAGTAACAACACCTACTGGTTCAGAGGTATTTGGTTTCGAAGGGCCTCGATTATTGCCTGGGTCATATCGGTTGTGGTTAGGTTGCCACCAAGGTCCTTTGTAGAACCTTTAGCTAGGGCAATTTGCACTGCATTGTCAATCGCCTCGGCGGCTCCAGCCTGACCACACCCGTAGCGAAGCATCATGGATACTGAAAGTATAGTTCCTACAGGGTTAGCGATTCCGGCGCCAGCAATATCCGGGGCGCTTCCATGGACTGGTTCGAAAAGGCCTATGTCCCCTCCTAGGCTAGCAGAAGGTAGGACCCCAATAGAACCTGGAATTACGGCTGCCAAGTCGGATAATATGTCGCCAAAAATATTGCCCGTTACTACAACGTCGAATTCTTTAGGAACCTGGACTATCTGCATAGCCGCGTTGTCTACATAAAGGTGCTCTAGGGTTATTTGGGGGAACTCACTCGCATGGACTCCTACGACAACGTCTCGCCAAAATTGTGACACGTCGAGGACATTAGCCTTGTCAACGTTAGTAACTTTGCCTGATCGCTGAATTGCACTTTCAAATGCAATACGAGCGATGCGTTCTACCTCATGTCGGTCATAAACCATTGTTGCAAGACCTTGGTCTTTTCTATTGTAAGAGGGTTTTCCAAAGTAAATTCCACCGGTTAATTCCCGAAGGATCAGCATGTCTGTTCCGGTAGCAACCTCTTCTCGAAGAGGGGATAGGTGTTCTAGGCCCGCAAAGACAGTGACTGGTCTCAGATTAGCAAATACACCAAGTAAACGACGGAGATTTAAGATGCCGGTTTCTACTCGTAACTCACGTGGCAATTGATTCCATGGGTGATCTCCAACAGGCCCTCCAGAAGAGCCCATAAGAACAGCGTCTGCATTTACAACGGCCGCCCTTGTCTGTTCGGGTAGCGGATCCCCGAAATTTTCCACAGCACCACCACCAAATGGGTAGCTTGTCACGTCGACTTCGAAGTCAAATATTGTGCTAGACACCTCAAGGATTTCAAGGGCAGCGTTTATCACCTCAGGACCAATAAAATCTCCGGGTAGGACAGCTATTTTCTTAGGTTCCATCTCTTATCTCCCTCACGCTATTTTCTTTGTGGTTAGTACTAAAACAATGGCCATGCGACAGGTTTCGGATATTAATCGGTTGAATATTTTGTTTAGTCACTAAGATAAGATAGAGAAGAAGCAGTTTCAGTCACCGCTGGCATTCCTTCTAATAGGTCGGCGATAGGATCCCAGCGCCCAGCCAGGAAAGCAGACTGGGTGCCTTCTGGAAGGTAAACTGAGACAGTCTCCTTATCAAAATTAAGGCTCAGATCTTCGATATTCAAGGTTGCTATGCTTTCTGGCCTATCAGATGTTAGCGTGGCTAGGCGTTGAATGTCTGAAGCAGATGCTTGGAAGCATGGAAGACCTAACGTAGTACTGTTTCCAAAGAAAATCTCAGCGAAACTTACAGCTATTATTGCTCGAATGCCGTATCTATAGATAGCTTGGGGAGCATGTTCACGGGACGAACCACAGCCAAAATTACTACCTCCAAGAAGAATTGTCGATTTGGCGAACCGACGGTCGTTCAGGGGGTGTGTTTTTTCGTTACCATCGGCATCAAATCGTTCGTCCTCGAACAAGTGGTCACCCAGACCATCAAAAGTAACGCATTTTAAAAATCTAGCAGGGATGATGCGATCAGTGTCAGTATCGTCTCCTAAAACTGGTACGCATTGTCCTGCGATGACTCTCAGTGGCTTAAGGCTACTCATTATGCTCCTCCCGTGACATCAAAAACTGACCGCGCGTCACTTATGGTTCCGGTAATTGCGGCAGCAGCTACCATTACCGGACTCATGAGTATGGTTCGACCAGTTGGACTACCTTGACGGCCTTTGAAGTTGCGGTTGGAAGAGCTAGCGCAAAGTTGGTCGCCTATCAGCTTATCTGGGTTCATTGCTAGGCACATTGAGCAGCCTGCCTCCCGCCATTCGAAACCAGCTTCTCGAAAAATTCGATCAATTCCACGCTCTTCGCAAGCTGCCTTTACAAGTTGAGACCCGGGTACAGCTATAGCTTTGACCCCGGGTTGAACATGATGGCCCTTCAGCAATTGAGCGACCTCTAAAAAATCTGAAAGACGTCCGTTGGTACAACTACCTAAGAAAGCAACATCGACCGGAGTTCCAGCAATTGGAAGCCCAGGCGACAGTTTCATGTGTTCGAGGGCCTCAGCTACGCTTTCACGGTCTTCGGGCTGAGAACCTTCAACAGTTGGAATAGATTCATCAATAAAAATAGCTTGTCCGGGATTTATTCCCCAGGTAACGGTGGGAGCGATTTCTGAAGCCTGAATTTCTATGTAGTCATCGTAATGACAGTTGGGATCAGAGGCAAAAGAGCTCCAAAGCTCAATAGTTTGTTCCCATTTGTTTCCATCTGGAGCATATGGGCGACCTTTTAGGAAATCGAAGGTTGTCTTATCAGGATTTACGTATCCACAGCGGGCGCCGCCCTCAATTGACATGTTGCACACTGTCATGCGCTCTTCCATTGTCATGCGGTCGAAAACCTCGCCACCGTACTCATACGCAAAACCAAGTCCTCCCTTTACCCCAAGGTGCCGAATTATGTGCAGGATTACGTCCTTGGCGAAAACCCCTGGTGGCAGTTGGCCATTCACTTCAATCCGTCGTACTTTTAGTTTGGATACGGCAAGAGTCTGAGTCGCGAGGATATCCCGCACTTGACTAGTTCCGATACCTATTGCGATCGCTCCGAATGCTCCGTGTGTACTAGTGTGGGAGTCCCCGCACGCAATTGTGGTACCAGGTTGGGTGATTCCCTGTTCTGGACCAACCATATGCGCTATTCCTTGCTTCCCGCTGGGGAGATCGAATAGCTTGATGCCGTACTGGTCGCAGTTAGCACGTAATTCAGTAATCATCTCATTTGCCAACGAGTCTTCGAATGGTTCAAGTTGCGAAATAGTTGGAACGATATGGTCAACCGTAGCGAATGTGCGTCCGGGCATTTTGACTGATAGATCAAGGTCGCGGAGCATTCCGAAGGCTTGAGGGCTAGTAACTTCATGGATCAGGTGGGTTCCGATTAAAAGTTGAGTCTGTCCATTTGGGAGGGTTCTTACAGTGTGTTTATCCCAAACCTTCTCGAATAGGTTTTTTGCTTTGGACATTGTTACCCTCCTATAATTATGTGTTTCACTGGGTTAATCATTATTTCAATCTTAAGTTTACCTAACTCGTGATAAGTACGAACCAATTGTGAATATCGGACTCTAGCTACTGATAACGTAAAAGTACGATCTACCAATACTGAGTGAAAAGCGGACCGGCTATTGGTCACGGCGTCACCGGCAAGCATAGCGCAGGGTATACGGAACCAAAGGGAGCTGTCAAACAATCTGCTTGAACATTTATGGGGGTTGCGGCGAAGGCTGAAGAAGTATTGTCTGGGTTAGCTTTATTAAGAAACTCGACTGTATATATTCAGTATTTGTTGTTCAACAAACAAGTCCGCGCTAGCTCCCAATATGATAATTTCCTGGGCACTCTTGAAGGATTTTGAGAAAAGGCTTAGGGCCTTCTTACGATAATGTTTTCGAATTTCCGGAGTAGACGAGTGTGTGGAAGGCGGCCGGCAGTAAGAGGACGGACAAGAATTGAAAATATGCCTGTGATGTTGGCTCCAAGTACATCGGTAAAAAGTTGATCACCTAGCATCGCAGTCTCAGACGGTTGATGTCCGAGTCGTTTCAAGCCTCTCTTAAAAGCGAAGGAAAACGGCTTTCCTACCAAAGCTACCCCATCGACTCCAAGATTATTCGCCCAATAATTAACTCTTTCGGGTTGGCCGTTGCTTAGGATTAATATAGCGATATCGTCTTTCTTTAATGTTTTAAACCAGCACTTAAAGGACGGAGCCATTAAGGAACTATTGGATGGGATAACGGTATCATCAAGGTCCACCATAAGGGCAGATTTGCCGTGACTCTTGAGTAACGTTGAGTCCACTTCATAGGCAGCCTCAACCAAAAGATCAGGCTTCAATAACATGGTGGACTTTAGCACGAATATTTAGGTTGGAGAGCCAACGGATGGTTGACGTTTGCATCTCGCCTAGCTCTGGCTTGGAATTGATTAGCATTTGAGATAGACGGCTGGCAGTCGGTATGTAAATTAAGGTTTTGATAGGTTGGTTGTTGAGTTTGGCTGGTAAACTACTATCTATCAGGCTTCCGTAGAAAGGCTAAGTATTTCTTGTAATAATTTGACAAAACTCTCGTCATCATCTAGCCAAGGATAATGCCCACCTTCGATTAGGCTCATTAGGGAATTGGGCATTTGTTGAAGTCCTGCTTCTAATTGATCGGGATATATTGTTTGGTCGTTGCGGCTTCCAAGAAAAAATGTTGGTGTCGAGATTGCTTTAAGAATCTCGAGGGCGTCCAATTGCCATGTTCCGTGAAGCTCTGCCTGAGTTTGAGGGCCTAGAAGGGCTGTGCTATCACTGTGTTCTAGCTGTAGCCGAGAGGCAGGGTTAGGAAATTCGAGAGCATCGAAAAGCTTTTTAGGGTTTACCCATTGGAAAGCTTGATTCGTTGCCTCTATTGGGTCATGAACTGCAGTGTTGGATAAAATCTCTTCATTAGGGAGGGCTTCTTCTAAATGACCGCTAAGTTTCGCAGCGTGGCGTTGAAGTGTGCGGCTAAGTAGTGGCATAGATAGCCAAGGATTTATTAGGATTAGTTGCGTAAAACGTTCTGGAGAATCTAACGCTGCCCTAGCCCCAATTTGGGCGCCGAATCCATGTGCAATTAATGCAGCCCGTTCAATTTCAAGTGAATCAAGAACGACTTTAACGTCGTTGACCAAATTGTCAACCGTAAAGTCATTTTCCGTATAGCTGCGGCCCCCACCACGTTGATCGGCATAAATCATTTGATAAGACTCCAACTCCTCGCCCATCAAATCGCGAAATGAATGACTGTTGTAACCTGGTCCTCCGTGTAAAAAATAGATCGGTTCTCCTTCTTTAGGTCCAACAAGTTCAACGTAAAGGTCGGCATCTGCGCACGTGATGTGGAAAGGCTGGTCGAGAAACACTATCACTCCACCCCTACTTCCTTAGCAACTTTAAAAACCCACACCTTAGGACCTTTGGGAGTGTTTTGCAAGGCATGAGGAAAGCTGCATTGGAGCAAATAGAGGTTGGGCTGACTAACGCTCCGAAGGACGCCCTGGGAGACAGCTCCCTGGGATAATAAATCCCGTTCAATGACTTTAAGAGCGCGGTAGGCATCTGGTTCGTTCAGTTCAAAAAAATAGGTCCACATTACTCTCAGTGTATCCTTCGCATAAAATTGAGGCTTATTAATGGCGGGTTTTGCATATGGTAATCTCCCCGTGATTTTAGAGTGGGTTACCGGCTAAACCGTTGAACGGTTTTGGCGTTAAGTCCCGGAGGTACGCCCTAGGATTGTTGATAGTTGGTACGGTTATCGCGCTAGGACTGCTCGATGGACACATAATAGACCCAAAAGAAGGAGCCTACCAGAACTGAGGTCGCTGATTAAGAGAGGGAGATACCGTTAGGCAAACATGTGCATACATGCATGCGGTCAGTGAAGTAACTACAGAACCTGACATAGTGAAGACGATCCTCTATGGTCGAGAGCTTATTCGTTACTGGGAAGACGAGAGATTGCTTGCCTTTGGTTGCATTGCTTTTATTAAAACGGTTAAGAAGCCTCTTCACGTTGTACTTGAATTCAGTAAACCAAAATGGGTCGACGTAGAGAGAGCCTTTATGGCTCCTGATCCACACCGGGTTACGTCCTGAGAGTGCCTTGCGTAAATTATTAGGTACGATCAAAACTCGGCATGTGCCAAAATTGGCGGTACAAAATAGTCTATGAGATTTTAGAGAGGTTGAATATTAATGCTGCATTAGCATCTGTTTGTCGTTCTAGTTCTACTATTGAAATGCCTCTTATTGCTGCCATGAAATTCGCGACGATCCAAACATTGCTTGGAACGTTAGGCTTACCTCGTTTTGGATTAGGACTCAAGAAAGGACTATCAGTTTCTAATAAGAGTCGGTGAGAAGGAACCAATTCTGCCGCTTTGTGTAAAGCTTTTGAATTCTTATAGGTTAGGTTCCCAGCAAAAGAAACCATCCAACCCATATCTAAACCTATCTCAAGTAAAGCTTCATTTCCGTTAAAGCAATGCAGAATGCCCTTCTTCCAATTAGATTCGGCAATTGCTTTTGCGGCTTTTTCCGAGGCCGCAAAACTACCTTTTTTGTCTCTAACATGTAGGATTAATGGTTTATCTACGGCCCTCGCTACAGTAACGTGCCACTCGAATAATTCGAGCTGTGCTTCTAGAGATTGAACATCCCAATGATTGTCGAAACCTGTTTCGCCGATCGCTACCACCTGAGAGTTTTGGGCGAGGGTGGAGATCTTAAGTCGAGCTTCAGGATTCGCAGCCTCATCTTTCTCGTTAGGGTGAATACCAACTGCTGCCCAAACTTTTTCAATTTGTTGGGCTAATTTTACAGTCGTCTGGCTAATACGTGCAGTCGTCCCGACGGTTATCAAGGCAGACAAGTCCTTGCCTATAACAGAATAAGGGACTTCACATTGATCAAGATGGCAATGGCTGTCTATCACACTTTCCAGAGTACACTTTTGGCAGGATAGGAAGGCGATTTTAGCTAGGTCAAGTTTAAGTTAAACGGAAGCGAGCTAAGGCTTAAAAATTTACATGATTTAAGTCTTGATCTTCAGGCGAAAAATCTGATAGGTCTAGACGGTCGATCAAACAAGGATGATCACGGTTGTTTAGCAAGAGGGGAGCAAAAAATTTCACGCTTTCGTGGTGAAATCATGCGTACTATTCTTTATAATGAGACAATTGAAGAGGCTTGTTGCTATTGCTTTTCTTGGTTTTAGCTTTACGCAAAATTTGCCATCAACAATTGACTTAGAGGTGTCGGGGTCGACAAGTAATATAGGCACGGACCCGATCCAGGTTAAGGAACAGGGAATCGCGTCATGGTATGGGCCAGGATTCCACGGAAAGACTACTGCTAATGGCGAGCGATTTGATACCACCCAGTTTACTGCTGCCCACAAGAGCCTCCCCTTTGATTCAATGGTCTCCGTGACCCGTTTGGATACTCAAAAGGAGGTTGTGGTTAGGATAAACGACCGTGGCCCCTTCGTACCGGGTAGGATTATTGATCTTTCACGTGCTGCAGCAGAGGTACTTGGACTTGTCGAGACAGGAGTAACTTGGGTTGAGTTAGAGATAATGCAAATACGAGATGGGGAAGTTCCCCTAATTGGTGAGCCAAACCTGGTTGGACGACAAGTAAGATCTTGGCAACACAAACCGGGACAACTGCTTGTTCTATCATCTGGTAGCTATCCAGTGCCAATTATTGTTCGGGTTGTGAAGTCAGAGCTTATGGGTGTGGGTAATGGACTTATGGTTTCCCCAAATGTAGCCACATTACTGGGTGATCGAGCTACCATTATCGCTGATTAGATTGTTTCAGGTTAACCTACACTTTGCTTTCCAATTAACCTCGTTTACAGGCGCCTGTTATCTCTTTCGCAAGGCGCTTGGTGGTGCCCTCTTTTCGGATTGCATGGATTAGAGCTGAACCAACCACGACTCCATCTGCCACTTCGGCGATTGCCCGGGCAGTTGTTTCGGATGAAACGCCAAAACCTACGGCCACTGGTAAAGACGTTACCTCTCTAGTACGATTTACGAGTGCGGGTACCTCAGCAGGGAGCGCAGCTCTCGAACCAGTAACACCTGTGACAGAAACTGCATAAACGAAACCACTGCAGGAAGAAGTGACTTTTTGCAAACGCTCCGTTGTTGAGGTTGGGGCTACTAAGAAAATAGTGGAAAGGTCGATAGGTATTGCCGCTTCGCGGAGAGCAGTTGCTTCTTCCGGAGGCAAATCCGGAAGTATTATCCCATCAGCGCCAGCTTGCTGAGCTGTGTGGACAAAACCGCTTTCGCCATTAGCGTAACAATAGATGGGATTGTAGTAAGTCATGATTACTATTGGTTTGTTTGTCAATGACCGGAGTTCTCTAATTAATTCAAAAGTTGTTTCTGTTGTTACGCCCTGAGATAGAGCGGCTTCTGACGATTCTTGGATGGTGGCTCCATCGCCGAGTGGGTCAGAAAACGGTAGTCCCACTTCCAGGATGTCAGCGAATTTAAGTAGATCAATTGCATGTTGCAAAAAATCGGTTGGATTAGGAAATCCAGCTGTGAGAAAGGGGATAAAAGCCGCCCTATTCTCCTGTGCAGCAGCTTTGAAAGCGGTAGTAATGCGATTCATAAATCGGCCTCGCTGTTCATCACTTGCATTGCCTCAGTGGCGTCTTTGTCGCCTCTACCAGAAAGATTAACAACAAGGATTTGTTCGGCATCCATATTTGGAGCTATTTGGATGCTGTGGGCGATAGCGTGGGCGCTTTCAAGAGCAGGGATAATGCCTTCGGTTTCACTCAAAACCCGAAAGCCGTTAAGAGCTTCATCATCGTTGACTGAGACATATGTAGCCAAACCATTGTCCGCAAAAAAGCTATGTTCTGGACCAACACCAGGGTAGTCCAAGCCAGCAGAAATTGAGTGAGCAGGAGTGATCTGACCATTATCGTCAGACATCAGGTGCATCATGGCACCGTGTAACACCCCAATCTTCCCAGCATTTATGCTAGCTGCGTGTTGGCCGCTATCCATACCCTTTCCTGCTGCCTCAACGCCGACTAGAGTTGGTCGTAGTTCAGGAGGAAGATAAGCAAACGGTGCGAACATTCCAATTGCATTAGAACCGCCACCAACACACGCAATTACGGTATCTGGTATTTCACGACCTTCAGCAAGTTTAAGCTGAGACATAGTTTCCTGACCGATTATGCTCTGGAAGTCACGAACAATCATAGGGTACGGATGGGGGCCGACGACAGACCCAATAATATAGAAAGTATCCCGAACATTTGTCACCCAATCCCGGATAGCCTCGTTGGTAGCATCTTTTAGAGTTTTGCTACCGCTCGATACTGGACGCACCTCAGCACCAAGTAATTTCATGCGAAAAACATTTAAAGACTGCCTTCGTACATCTTCTTCTCCCATATAAACAACGCAATCAAGCCCAAAAAGGGCTGCTGCTGTGGCACTTGCGACACCGTGCTGACCTGCTCCTGTTTCAGCAATAATCCGTTTTTTACCCATACGTACGGCTAATAAGGCCTGCCCTATAGTGTTGTTGATTTTATGGGCACCCGTATGATTTAGATCCTCTCGTTTCAAATAGATTCTAGCTCCGCCTAAATACTTGCTGAGATTTTCCGCTTGATATA
>Ga0310344_10001419_pt1 | contig 18284 bp, 16 predicted proteins | sample HC15DNA20200_MG_FD_203801 | JGI IMG/M metagenome (GOLD analysis project Ga0310344, IMG submission 203801) | Marine microbial communities from station ALOHA, North Pacific Subtropical Gyre - HC15-DNA-20-200_MG | ecosystem: Environmental > Aquatic > Marine > Oceanic | place: Pacific Ocean: North... | reverse complement strand
TGTGTTTTCATACATTGATGAGGTAACCTTGTATAATAAAATCTAAGAAGTTATTAGGAAAGATAACATTTGTCAAATATGACAGAATGGAGTACTCTTCGAGCAAGATTCCCTAATGATGAATTCAGTGAGATTGAGAGGATAAAGGAACAATATGGATTGAGCTACAATGAAATCATACGTTCAGGAGTCAAATTCTATGTAGGACTAACTTTGGCAAAAGAGTTAGTTGGAGATGCTTTAGAAGAAAAAAATATTAAAATTGATGGGACTAATCTTGGTAAAATTTTAAACAGCCCGCACTATCAACAGAACCTTGAACAAAAAATTTCAAAATTAGTAAAAATTCTGATCTGGGAATTTTTTGAGAAAGGAATGGACTTCAAAGAAAAAACTAAGACTATCAGAAAAGAACGTAAAGTGGGTAGACCCAAAAAAAAGAAAAAAGTTGGTAGACCTAAACAAGGATTAGACTGATAGCTACAAGGAAATTAATTTTTACTGATAATTTTGTTCACGTGTTCACAAATTATTAGAATCTGTTCGTCTGTAAGTGCTGGATATGATGGTAATGACATTATCTCTTTAGAGAATTTCTCACTGTTAGGTAATTTGTAACCATATTTTTCATAGACTGGTTGTAAGTGAATTGGTTTTTCATAATATATTGCAGAACCGATATGATTATCTGCTAACTCATCACGTATCTGATCTCTTTTCTCATGACGGATGACTATTTGATGATACACGGATTTTCCATTTTTATTTTCATGTAAAATGCAGTCTTCAGTTAGATTTTTTTTATAGATTGAGACGATTTCCCTCCTACGTGCATTCTTTTCATCCAGGTGCTTAAGTTGAATTCTACCTATAGCAGCATTCACAGTATTTAATCTCATTGTAAAACCTAATTTATCAAATTCATTTCTTGTCTTTCTTCCATTATCTCTTATTGAACTTATTGTCTGGGCAAGATCTTCATTATTTGTGGTAGTCATTCCACCATCCCCTCCCACAGTCATATTTTTAGTTGGATAAAATGAGAAACAGCCTACATCAGAAAGACTACCGACTTTTTTATCATTGTACGTTGCTCCATGTGCCTGACATGCATCCTCGATAATTGGAATATTTTGTTCTTCTGCAAATGTCTTTACCGAATCAAAATTACATGGATTTCCATATATATGAACAGGGATAATTGCATCTACATTTTGTGTAATGCTGCTAATATCAATTCCACCATCATTCAGATCTATATCTGATAAAACCGGATACGCGTTGATTGCCCTAATACAGTTTGCTGAAGCAATGAATGAATTAGTTGGTGTTACAACCTTAGAATTGTCTGAAATTCCGAGCGCCATCAATGAAATTTGTAATGCACTATTCCCAGAACTTACTGATACAGCATATTTTGTTCCGATATATTCTGCAAATTCCTCTTCAAACTTTAGAACGCTTTCTCCACCAACAAAGGATTCGTTTTTTAATGCATTAACTGCAGCCTCTTCCATCTCATCAGTAAACTCTTGAACAAAAAATGGTATTTTCATATTTTTCATCTATGATCCTTGCTTATTATTTTTAGTATTCAATTGTCTCATTAATACACTAAAGAGCGTAGATAATGGATATGGTATATACTAAATTTTCTTACCATTAATACTAATTCCACTTTCAATTTCATTAAAATGAACAATTCTTAATTTTGAATCTTTAAACCATTTTTTCACTTCTTTGGGATGATGTCTATAGGCGTATTCAGGAAAATACCAATCAAAATTTGTTGCGATACTTTGCTCAAAAGGAACATCTTTTGACCACCAGCATTTTAGAAAATTCCAGTAAATGAATCGCTGTACATCATAAGTTCCCGCTTTTATTTCAAGAACTGGAATATTTTTAGGAATCGTGATTGTCTTTTTAATTTTTGAAAGATTCTTGCCTAATAATGCCATGTCTTTAGAGAACTGAATGCATTGTTTTGCAGTCATTTTTACTGTAGATTCTCTTATGAAATTATCTGCAAATTCACGTATGGGTCCTTTAATTTTGTAAACGTAAATTGAAATCATTCCTTTCTTTGCCAGTAATTTGGTAAGGATCTTAAATGATTTCTCAGTATTTTTTGTGTGATGTAGAACCTGATCTGAACAAATAAAATCGAAAAAGCCTTTCTTAAAGGGAAGTTTCTGGATGTCTGCTTGTAAAAAGTGAATGTTTGCTATTTTACCATATTTCTTGTATGCAAAGATTACGCTTTCACTTGCATCAATAGCAAATACATGTGCATTTGGATTTGATGAAAATAATTTTGCACTATTTCCAATACCAGTTCCTGCATCTAAAATCCTAGTCTTTGTCTTCAAAAATTTATTGAAATTAGATGTTGTCTTCCAACCAAATCTTTGTAGAAACCATTTCTTTTGACTATTAAACCATTTTTTGCTATGATATGTTTTATTGTAATTCTTCCATTTTGAGGAAAATGAATTTTCGGTTTTCACAAAAGTTTTTGATTTATCCACAACTAATCTTGGAATACCACCATTGATTGGAAATCTATGTCGTCCTTCACAAATTAATTCACCTTCGATAATCTCACTTCTAATTTTTTTTGATGTTTTTAAGACAAAATTTTTACTACATCTTGGACATATTAGATATTCAACCAACAGTTCTTTCATTCTGACTAAAATTTAGAATAGGAGAAATAAAAATTAGGTGTAATATGTTTTTAATTTATAAGATTAGAATCCTCTATGTCTCTAGTAATGTATTAGAATCCATCTCAAATGTGACAAAAATTCTGTACCAAATCTCAAATGCTAATAATCCTAAAAATTTATTGATATAATTTACATCAAGTTCATTTTTAAGATGATTTTCTATCCATTCTTGATTAATCCAACCATCATCTACTATTCTTGCGTTATCAAGATACAATTTACACAATTTGTAGCCGTGTGATTGCCATAGATTTGTTGTATTTACAGAAAATCCTTGTTTTGTCTGTGTTAAAAGATCATGATCTATGTAATTCACCAATAATTTTCTAAGTGGAAGTTTTCCAATATTATTTCTTTCATCATATTTTAGATTTGTATTTAGATGTGTTGCATATTGTATCATTTGTTGAGATAGTAACGGTGTAACAGATTTTACACTAAAATGTTGATGTATTAGTGAATTTATTGGACTGAAATTATACAATAGCTTTCCATTATAATCTGCTAGAAAGACTTGTTGAAGTAATGAAAGTGAATTATCGAAATAAGTAATGAGTTTCTCATGAATTCTTTCCCAAGAGAAATCCACTTTCTTTCCAAACAATTCAGATTGATCAGATACCCAATCACGTTGATGACATTCTAAATATGCTTTAACTCGGTCAATGGGGGATGAGTTCTCATTTACCAAGGATAAGAATTTCTTATATCTGAAGTCATAACCTGCAAAAAGTTCATCTCCACCATCACCAGATATAAGAAAATTACTGTGGGATTTTGCTGTTTTCACTAAATGGTACCAGTGCAAATCCCAAAATGGTTGTTTTATAATACTAATTGCATTAGGTAATTCAATAAGAAAATTATCCAAATGTATAACCTGGTGATCTACTTCAAAATGCTCAGCTATCTTTGCAGCTTGAAGGGTTTCATCAACACTATCAGCAAATTTCATTGATATTGCTGTTAATCGTAAATCAGGAAAGGTCTCACGTAATAATGCTAGATTTAGTGTTGAGTCTATACCTCCACTTAATGCAATAGATACCTTATTGTCATCATAATATGGTTCAATTGTATTTTGCAAAGTGTCTTTCATTGATTTCTGAACAAATTCTGGTGATTCTTCATTATTGATTGAAGTAAAATCATCTGATGATAATTTTGGTATAACGGGATTATTTTCTGTGTTATATCTTAATGTTAGAATATCTATAATAGAATCTGCAGATATAGAAGTGGAATTAGATTGTTCCACGACCTAATCCCCTGAAAATCAGACCGGCTTTCTTTGCTTCACTGATATTAATTATTCCTCTAGCATCAATTAAAATTGGTGATTTCATTTTTGATCCAAAGTATTCTGGTTTGATATCTAGAAATTCATTATGAGCTGTAATGATTATCGTTGCATCTACCTTTGCAATAACTTCGTCCAAATTATTTGCAGTTTCTATTCCATAAACTGAACTATCTTTGAAATATGGATCAAAAATTCTAATTCTAGCACCTAATTTTTGTAATTCAGAGATAATTACCTCAGCTGGCGATAACTGAATATCTTTTACATTAGGCTTGTACGAAATTCCAAGAATAAGAATTTCTGATGATTCAAGTTGTATCTTTCCTTCATTTAGACCATCCTTTAGTAATTCTATCACATGATATGGCATCTGTTCATTTATCTCTCTACTAACTTTCACCATTTTTAGTAGATTATCACTAATCCCTTTTGCAGAATTCAACATTTGATATGAATTTACTGGTAGACAGGGTCCACCAACTCCAGCTCCTGGATAATGAATTTGAAAATTATATTTTTTGTCTGCCGCCTTAAGAACTGTATTTGTATCAATACCAAGTTTTTCAAAAAGTACTGCTAGCTCATTTACAAATGCTATATTTACATCACGGAAGATATTTGTTGTTAATTTGACCGCATTGGCAGTTTTACAATCTGGCATTTTTATCATTTCAACAGGAAACACATGTTTGTAAATTTCTGTAATTATTTGTGATGTTTTTTCATCTGTAGCACCAACCAATCGTGGTAATTTTTCAAAATCCTTCATAATTTCTCCAGGATTAGCAGTTTCAGGACATACTCCAATTCCAATGTTAATCCCAGCTTTTATGCCACGCTCTCCACTTTCTATCAGATCAATCCATTCATTCTCAATAAATCCTGGTTCAATTGTACTCTCAATAATAATTATAGAACCAGAAGCAACTAGATTCTTTAACTGTCTTCCAACTGTTCTTAATGCTGTATAATCTGGAATATTATTCTGGTCCATTGGTGTGGGTAATGATAAAAGAATTACCTGGGAGTTGGGTACAACATCTTCAATTTTTATGGTAGAGCTAAATTTTCGCTCCTCAATTACTTGATTAAAAATCTCCTGATAACCTGGCTCGTCTTTTAGTGGAAAATTTCTATTTTTAATTTTATTTATTAATTCTTCATTTACATCTACACCAATTGTTCTAAACCCTGATTTTGCAAATGACAGAGCAGTTGGTAGACCTATTCTTCCAATACCTATTACACAAACCGATATATCGCTAGATTCAATTAATTTTTTAATTTCGTTTACTTCCAGTGAAAAAATCCCTTCATTATTCATAACATTCATCAAAAACAGTAATCTATATTCCTTACATTGTGAAATAATAAAAGAAAGTGTTTGAAAAATTTTCTGAGTAAAAAGTTAAACATGTATATTTTATGATGAAATGATGTCCACAAATTTTTACTAATAATTGATTAAAATATTATATTTATTATGACTGAAGGTTTTAACATGCCTGAATATGATGGATATTCATGAATTTTGCTGTCACAGGTGGTGCCGGGTTTATCGGAAGTCATCTTACAAAATATCTGGTTTCTGAAGGTCATGATGTTACAGTTATTGATAATTTGTTTAGAGGAAAGTTATCTAATCTAGAAGAAGTAAAAGATAGAATAAATTTTTTCAAATTAGACATTCTAGATCTTGAGAATTTAAGAAAAACACTCCAAAATATGGATGGAGTTTTTCATCAAGCAGCTCTTACTTCTGTTCCAGAGTCTTATGAAAAAGAAAGTGAATACAAAAAGGTAAATGTGGCTGGAACAGAAAATATTTTCAAAATTGCATCAGAATTAAAAATAAAAGTTGTTTATGCTAGTAGCTCTAGCGTTTATGGTGATACTAAAAAAATACCAATTACAGAAGATTTTGATCGAAATCCAATTAATCCTTATGGTTTGACTAAGCTTGAAGATGAATATTTAGCTGAAAAGTATTCTAAAGCAGGTACACAGATAATTGGATTGAGATATTTCAATGTCTTTGGTATTGGACAGAGCTTGGATTATGCTGGGGTAATTACAAAATTCTTAGATAAAATTAATGTAGGAAAGCACCCAATAATTTTTGGAGACGGTTTACAAGTTCGCGATTTTATTTTTGTTCGAGATGTAGTAAAAGCTAATCTGGTAGCAATGCTAAGTAATACTAAATCTGGATTTTTTAACGTAGGTACTGGAAATGGAACATCAATTAAAGATCTTGCATCTTTGATGATCAAAATTTCTGGAAAATCCTTAGAGACCGAATATGAGATACTTCCAGCTGGAGATATTAAATTAAGTAAAGCAGATACATCTTTGTCTATAGCAACGCTTGATTGGAGATCTCAAACTACATTGGAAGAAGGTTTACAAACATTATTTTAGAATCAGGAATTCAATAAATCTTCATAAAATTTGATATATTTCGGTAAAAGTGCTTCCCAAGATAGATTCTCTATTACAAATTTGTATCCATTTTCTGCAAGATTATTAGCAAACTCTTTTTCACGAAATAATTGATTTATTGCTTCTATTAGTTTCTCTGTATTTTCTGGAGGTATTAGAATACCATTCTTTTCATGAGTTATTAATTCAGGAATGCCTCCTACATTAGTAGCAATAATTGGAACTTTAAGATAAAATGCTTCTTTGATTACTTGTGGAATGCTTTCCATTCTTGACGGAATGATTAGAATATTAGATTCTTTTAATCTAAGCATAGCTTCATTCCAGTCAACATTTGTACAATAAACAATTTTTGCATCAATTTGGTTTTCGATTTTTCTAAGAATATCTATTCCTTTTTCATGACTGTCTCTACCGATGTATATAATCTGTTTCTCTTTTTTTGAAACGTTGGGAATATCTTTGAATCTTTCTATGTCTATGGGTGCAAATAAAAACTCGATATCAATACCAAGTTTTTCCTTGTATTGTTTTTGGACTGCCTTTGAGTCAGTAGTCAATTTATCTGCCCATTGCATTACTTTTGATTCAGTAAATTTTGCTGCATTAGATGTTGGATCAGAGTGTTGCACTGATACCTGTTCTGAATAAATTCCGTGTACTGAGAGAACTTTTTTCTTTGCTTTTGCATAACGCATTGCGAATGCTGATGGAACATTAAATGCATGAACTATATCATATCTTTCTCTTCCGATTATGGATTTTATAGTACTCGTTAATGCAAAACTTGGGTTTTTCATTTTGTTTATAGGAAGAAAAGAAGGTTTCATGAGTTTGATTTCAAATCCATGTTCACTCAGTTTTTTGGCTACTCTTGCAGCATGTCCTCCAATCCCACCTTCAAACCTAGGTGAAATAAAGAGAATTTTCATGGGACCACTTAATTTATTCAAAATCTATCTGTGTTTAGATATTACTTGTATATGATAAATTTCGTCTACAAAAATCAATAATAAGTCCAATAGTAAAGCGCCTAGTATTCATGAAAATTGCTATAGTGATGGGAACTAGACCAGAGGTTATCAAACTTGCTCCAATAATACGTAAAATTCCAAAAAAGGATTGCTCTCTTATTTTCACAGGACAGCATTATGATTATAAAATGGGATTGAAGTTTGTTGATCAATTAGGTTTGAGAAAACCTGATTATTCATTACAACTATCTCATTCTACTCCAAATGTACAAATACCACAAATTATTTCAAAACTTTCAAAAATTCTACAAGAGATAAAACCAGATACAACAGTAGTTCAGGGGGATACAAATACAGTATTAGCTTCGAGTATATGCTCACTCAAACTAAATATTCCTATTAGTCATGTTGAATCTGGCTTACGAAGTTACGATTGGCGAATGCCTGAAGAGCATAATCGAATTGTGACCGACCACATATCAGAAATTCTTTTTGCACCTACAAACAATGCAAAAAAAAATCTACTGAGTGAAAAAGTTCACGGAAAAATTCTTGTAACAGGAAACACCGTTATTGATTCAATTTCAATATATTCAAAAATAGCACAAAAAAAATCAAAACTAATTTTTGATAATGATTTTGTTCTATTAACTCTACATAGAGCTGAGAATGTAGATGACAAGAAAACATTGAGTTCTATAATAAAAGTGATAACAGATTCTCATGAAAAAATAATTTTCCCGATCCATCCAAGAACAAAAAAACGCTTAGATGAATTCAATTTAATGAATAAATTATCAAAATCTAAAACAATAACAACTATTGATTCTACTGGTTACTTTGAAATGTTAGAATTGATGAAAAAATCATCTTTTATCTTGACAGATTCGGGTGGTATTCAAGAAGAAGCCACTGCAGCTCAAATTAGAAAAAAAACATTTGTTTTAAGAAAAACAACCGATAGGCCTGAAGCAGTCAAATCTGGATTTTCTGAATTAATAGGAACTAATCCAGCTCGAATAAAATCTGCCTTAAAACGAGGATTTGACTCGAAAATCCCTCATAAAAAATCACCATTTGGAGATGGAAAAACTGCTGAAAAAATACTCAAAGTTCTCTACAATAACTTTTAACTCTCTAATACTGTGCTATTTTAAATAAAAAATCTAAGTGTTTGATATATGTATGACGATAAAGATCTTCAGCGCCTTTATGGTGAAAAATATTTTTCACATAGAACTAGACCTGAAATGTGGAACAGAAGAGCAGAATTTGTTTTTGAAAAATTTAAGCCAAGAACTGCTTTAGATGTAGGTTGTGCTTCAGGTGAATTTGTAAAATCCATGGTTGATATTGGTATTGATGCCTATGGAATTGATGGATCAGATTTTGCAATTTCTAAAATAGATAATTCACTAAAAAATAAAATTTTTAAAGTAAACTTAAACTCTGAACCATTTCCTTTTGATGATAAAACTTTTGATTTTATTGGAAGTTTTTATTCTGTTGAACATATTCAGAATATTGAATTTTTCATCAATGAATTATCTCGAACCTTAAAAAATACTGGTATGGTATGGTTTCTTACACCAAATATTGGTGAAAAAGGTAGAACAGATTTAGATGTTTTCACTAACACATTCGAAGAATGGAAAAAAATTTTTGAGAAAGGACATTTCACCGTAACGAAGTTCAGTCCTCATGAAATGATGGCCTTACGCGGTCAATTAGGTAAATTCAGATTTTATAAACTTCCTCAAACATTTCAAAACATCATAAAACGTATTGCCTATAATTATGCGAATAGAAAAATGAATGATACATCATTTATTCTTCAGAAAAACTAACACTTGGAATATTCATCTAGAATTTGTTTACAAACATTCTTCCAGTCAAATTTCTGTACCATCTTCTTTGAATTACTACCAAATTCTGTTAGCTTCTCTCTATTATCAAGTAGACGAATAATTTTTTCAGCTAATTCTGATGAGTTATGAATAAAAAAGCCATTTTGGTCATCAATTAATACGTCTGATGGTAATGTTCCCTCAGCTGCAATAATTGGTAGTGATGCTGCCAAATACTCCAAAACTTTGATTGGTAATGCATTCTGAGTAACTTTGGTAGATCTTAAGGGACCTATTCCAATTGAACCTTCTAATAATATATCAGGAATCTTGTCATGGTCTATCCAGCCATAAAATTTTATGTTTGATTCAAGTTTCATTGTTTTTACTTGATTTTTGAGATTTTCTAATTCTGGTCCATTTCCTATAAGAATAATTTCAGCATCAGGATGATTTTTCACAATTTTGGTTGATGCATCTATTAGAACATCTAATCCTCTATGATTATACATTACTCCAGAAAAAATTATCTGCTTCTTGTGTTCTTTTATTGATGAGAATTTCTCTAAATCAACTCCATTTGGAACTATAGCAAGATTCTCATTCTTTACGCTGTAAAAATTTTTTACAATATCTTTTGTATGTTCATTTGGAACTAAAACTCTAGATGCATGTTGTAATGTTTGAGAATTATATCTTTTCTCAATCATCCTCTGAATTGATTTTAGACCACTTGATTTGCCATATAATGCATCATCAATTTTTACTATTGAAGGTATTTGCAGCTCTTCTGCACAAGAAACTGCAGCCTTCGGTGCTAAATGAAATGGATGAAAAATCGAGAAGACAAAATCATATTTTTTCTTTAAACCTTCCTCAATTCCTCTATCTTTCATATTTTTATAACATCGTCGTGCTGCTATTTTGATATTATTTTTTGATGGAGTGTTGGTGCGGATGACTTGAATGTTAGAATCTAATTTTGGTTCAAATCTTTCTCCGTCCCAATAGAGATCTGGGGTAATTACTGTAATCTCATGCCCCATTTCTGCCAGCGTATTTGCTAATTTTGTAACTACTATGACACCTCCCCCACTGATTGGCGGAAAATGGAAAACCATGTATAATATTCGCACTAGTTTTATCCTTTTATTGTATAACAAAAATGTTATGTCAAAGTTGTCTAGATTTAACTTAACAAAAAACTGGATTTTATCTTCTGGCTTAGTTGTTACAGATCCTAAAGATGAAAACTTGGGTGGCGTACATTCATTTTTTGATGAAAAAAGAAATGAATATGGATTTCTTTATCCTGAAATTACTGGATATTTTACAAGTGCATTAAGATTTCTTTATTCTGTAGATACTTTACAGGAATACATTACACTTGCAAAAAATTCAGCGGATTGGTTAATCAATATAGAAAAAAAATATGGAGGTATTATTCAAGGTGTTAATAAAAATAATTCTGGTGAAAGACTAGTTTATTCATTTGATACTGGAGTATGTGCCACAGGAATATTAGATTGCTATCAATTAACACAAGAAGAGAAATATCTAAAATTTGCTCAAAAATTACTAGGATGGATTTCAGATGATGCTCTGAAAGAAGATGGCACTCTACATCCTGTAAAAGATCTAAACACTGGAGAGTTCTTTGAGGAGGAAAAATACTGGTATAAACAACCTGGATGTCTTCACATAAAGATCGCAATTCCTTTTTTGAAGATGTATAAAATAACAAAAAATGAATCTGCATTGATTACAGCAAAAAAAATTCTTGAAAAATATAATACATATAAAAATAATGATGGTAGTTTATCGCTACATACAGATAATTCTGTTATTCATATCCATTCCCTATGTTATGCACTAGAGGGTCTAATGTATGGATATCATGTTACACACAATGAAAAATACTTGGAAAATATCGAATCTGCATTAAGATGGTGTGACTCAAAAATTGAAGAAGATGGAGGAATTGAGCTCTGGTTTAATTCTTCAAACTCGGCAGCAAAAACATCCTATCATGTTGCTCAGTTAGCTCGATTGATGATTTTATTTAATAAAGCAAAGGAAGAAAAAATATTTCAAAAACCCCCTGAATTACTGTTAAAATTTATGTTTAGCCTCCAGAACATGAATGGTGTAGAAAAAGCCAAAGGTGGGTTTTATGAAGAATATTATAAAGAAATTTTTAGGTGGAAGAAACGATATAGAGTTAATTCATGGGGGTCAATGTTTGCTCTACAGGCAATTTATTTGAAAGAAAATTATGATGATATAACATTTGGTGACTCGGTCAATCACCTTTTCTAAGACTTTGTGCTATTAATTATTCTTTAATAATTTTTTATAAAGTTCTAATTCTTTTTCTTCCATAATATCTCCATTAATCATTTTTGCAACTTCCAATGACTTGGTAACTAATTGCTTCTTATAATCTGGGTTTGAGAGGATTTCTTTGAATGCGTTATGAAATTCTATTGATTTGTTTTCTACAAAAACTACAGCTTTATCTGTGATTTCAGAGTATGAATCTGAATGCTTCGTTGTTACTACTGGAAGACCACAAGCCATTGCCTCTAAGAATGGTATTGGTATTCCATCCAAGTCTTGCATTGGCAATGCAAAAATGTCTGCCGCCAGATAATACGGAGCTAATTCTTCATTAGAAACATTTTTAATAATTTTCACTCTTTCCTCTAGATCTAATGAATGAATCAATTGGTTAGTTTCATCAAATTGTGGTCCGTCTCCAATTATTAATAATTCAATATCCAAGTCTTTAATTGCTTCAATAATGTATTTTCTATTTTTTTGTTTGATTAATCTACCAACTGAAATAACCGTTGGTTTATTAAAAAATTTTTTTTTCTCGATCGAAGTTGAAAATTTTTCTAAATCAACTTTGTTATAGATAACTTGTATGTCAGATGCACCCATCTTTTTTGCATATGGTACTATAAATTCATAAACACAAATCACTGAATTAGAGTTCTGTAAAGAAAATTTTTCTAGTTTACTTGAGGAGTATTTGAATTTTAAAAATTGGAAATAATTACCTTGTTCTTTTGCAAATTGTTTTTGTTGTTCATAATTTGTATGTAGTGAAATTACAACTGGAATGTCTAATTTTTGTGATGCTTTCACCGCTAACCAGCCCTGTATTCTCGGATTGAATGATCTAATTATTTGTGGATTTATCTCTGAAATTTTTTCAATAATTTTTTTCTCATATGATTTATAATTTGAAAGATTTACCTTTCCAAAATTATAAATTTTTAATACTGCGTTTCCAGCAAGTTTTTGTACTTTTTCTGGTTCAATTTCATGATCAAATAGTGAGATTACGTGTATTTCTTCAAACCAATTTTGTGGATTAAAATATCTAGATTTTATCTCACCTTTATTATAATAATCTAATAGTGGATCATTGGGTAGAACCACTAATTTTCTATTCATTATGCATATTGATTATGCCAAATATCATAATAAAGCAATATGTTGACACATTTTCTGAATTCTTTTTAACCTAATGCATATTACTAAGGAATTCCTCTTGTTAAAACTGATTTATGAAAAATTCAGAATTCAAAAGAATAAAGGAAAAAATCCTGACAACTGATTCAAAAAGATGGTGGGGTGATGATTATGATGTACGATTCTATCTTGTACATCAATTACATAAAATTAACAATAAAATAATTTTGGATGTTGGAGGTGGTATTGGTATAATTAGCTCTGAGCTAAATAAGAATAATTTTAGAATTAATTTGGATTCGTCATTTGATGATTTAAGAAAATGTAAAAATTTAGTTGATGACCAAATAGAAACTGTATGTGCATCAATGACACACATACCATTTGTTAATGATGTGATCGATCACGTAATTTGTGCAAACATTTTAGAAATTGCAAAATCTTTTGATATTAATTCAGGTAAAATGATTTCAGATTCTTCTCCTAGTGTTGAATTAGTCTTAGGTGAATCTAATCGTGTAATGATAAAGAATGGGAAATTATTTATTACAACTCCTAATAATGCATATTTTCAGGGAAATAAAATGAGCTATGATGAATTAAAAAACTCATTAAACAAAATTTTTTCGAATTTTACTTTATGGTTTTATAACTTATATCCAAAACTATACAAAAAAAATCGAAAATTAAATCTTGCAAATATTGTACCAAAATTTTTGGGTAAAGTAATTAATGATGAATCTATATTCGAATTAATGTTAAAACCTAATGATGGTGTAGAAAAAAACAGTGTTTGGTTTTATGTTGAAGCCATAAAACAGAATGAATAGTTTTTCTAAAAAGTACAAATTTCTTTATCAGGATCGATTATATTCCTTGAAATTAGATTAAATTCATGTTGAAAGCTGCTATTGGTTATTGGAAACTCTCACAAAAATATGGTGTGACCAAAGCAATCAAATATTTTTATTCCTGGTATTATGGTCAGTATAAACAAAAAGGAGTTGATCTTGGTCGGGAGCGAATTATTACTACAAAAAATGGATGTAAATTACATTTAATTCCAAATGATCCTGGTATTTCTTTGGAATTAACGAGATTTAGAAGTCATGAGCCGGTAACAACAGAAATCGTGTCTAAAAAATTAAGAAATGGGATGGTTTGTGTCGATGCAGGCGGAAATATTGGATATTACGCAACACTTGAAAGTATAAAGGTTGGAAAAAATGGAAAAGTTATTGCTATTGAACCATCCCCATTAAATTTTCGTTATCTCACAAAAAATTTAGAATTACAGAATCAATCTAATTATGAAGTACATAATTTTGCATGTGGCAAAGAAAATGGAGAATTATCTTTTTTGGTACATGATATTTCAAATATGTGTAAAGTGATCAAAGACGGTGATAACATTCCAGAAGGAATGGAAGTTATTAAGATTCCTGTAAAAAAATTAGACACATTCTTGAATTCTATTGGTATAGAAAAAATAGATTTTCTACGGATGGATATTGAAGGTAGTGAATTAAATCTCTTTGAGGGAGCTAAAAATATAATAAAAAATTCTAAACCTATGATACAATTTGAATTTCATCCAGGAAAACTTGGCCCTGCTAACACTAGAAAAGTTCTAGAGTATTTGAAAAGCGAGGATTATAAAGTATATTCTTTTCTTATTGGCTATCTTGACACACCGTTGGTCGGAACTGTAAGAGACTTAAAAAAATATTCCTTTGATCAGATGTTATCTATGGTAGACGATGAAACACTACCACCTAACATTTTACTTTTTTTAGAAGTAAAAAATTCTAATTAGGATTTGTCACTTGGTTAATTCTTTAATTACTGATTTAAATAAAATTCTGATTTTTGGTTCAATGAGATATGTAATTCCTAGATAACCACCTATTCCAATCGCCACAAATGGTAGAAAATTAGGTATGAATTCAAAAATACTTTCTTTGTAAATGAGAAATTCCTCCATGAGATAATATACAAGTCCAAACACCACGATAGCTGCGAATAAATATTTCAAGATGGCTATTTTGTCAATTTGCAAATCAAAATTTCGCTTTGCTAGGATATAGAAATACAATGAAAAAGGAATCTGTGTTGCCAATGCTATTAATGCCCAATATGTTACCATGTCTATATCTGAAAACGAAGAAATTGCTAAAATTGATAGTAAAACAATGACTGAAACTAAGTAAGTACTACGATGAATTAATCTTACAGTTGGTATGTAAAACAACTTGCTCTTTATATAATCTTTAAAAGTTGCATCGTCTTTCAGATCAACTTTTTCAATACCTGTTAATGCTGAATCAAAAACACCATCTAATGTTCTAAGAAATACCACTAGTGACATAATTATTACAACCACACTAGCAATTTCATATATTGGATTCAAAGTAAAAAGACCTGGTTTTGCGTATGTCATTGCCATTGCTACTAGTGGAATAGAAAAATATAATGTCCGAAGTAGGTTATCTTGCAGATACGCTTTCTTTCCACTTTCTAATAATTTTCCATATAATGGTATGCTTATCTGACCAGAGTGTGCAACAATTTTAGAAATTGCGTTAGCTGCTGTCCAAAATGCCAAACCGCTTAGTGTTCCTGTAATAATACTAAATACAACTACATCTAAATTCATAATTCTATTTGAAATTTTTGGGTATGTTGGTATCCAAAAAAGTTTAGACCACTTTTTCAAATACACAGTATTGAATTTTGCTTTGAGTTGATCACGAGTTTTTACTATTAGTAAAATTGTCTCAGCCGACGACGCTAAAGCTACAGTTAAAATCGCGCCAATTAAGCCCATATCTAGAAAATAAATTAATGCAAAACCAAGAGGGATTTTAGTAAGTTCAAATGCTAATAATCCATAAGATCTTACATGTGGTTTGTAGCCAAGAGCAATCGATTGTAATGAACTCCTTAGATATTCTATTGGAATTGTAATTGCAGCAAATAACAAAACTGCTTGATCAACTTCAACTTGAGTTCCAAATAAACTAGCAATTATAAGATAAATCAGGACTGCTCCGATACCAAATAATCCATTAGTGATAAATCCAGTCTTGCCTGATTTTTCTCCTCTTGCAATTTCTCTGGTAAGCCAATAAGTAATGATTGGACCAAAAATTAGAACATATCCTGTCATTCCCCCAATTAATCCCCATGTTCCAAACTCTTCTTGTGATAATTGTCTAGTAACAATTAATGTGAAAACAATTCCCGTAAAAACGCTTACAAGTGATACTGCAAACGAAATTAAACCTGAATAAGTTACTCTAATACCTGACAATTTGAATACCTGATATGATTACTCACTCAAATTAAGCTTGTTTACTGACATATACTTCTAATTGAAAGGTTAAACTGAAACAAATAATCATTTTTGTCTACAATTTTTTTTATTAGAATTAATTTTCTGGTATACACACAGTAAAAATAAAAAATGATCTCAATTGAAGTTATCGAGAAACCAGATTCAAAATGGAATGAACGATTATTAAAAACAGGCTTAGGAACTATTTTCCAAACTGAAGAACGTTGGAAGTTATTGAATCAAATTTCAAAACCAATTCTTTTACGATTCATTGATTCAAAGGGTTCGATTGTTGGTCAATTATTACTAGATGAGTCACAAAGATTCAATAATCAAAATACTAAATCAAAAATTCTTAAAAATATGCCAGGACTCAAGAAAAAAGTTTTTAATTGGACATATGGCCCGATAATTTTTGAAAAAAACAATTCATCTGATATATTTTCTGCATTAAATGATCTTTTAATTTCAGAGAAGGCTGTTCCAAATGCATGGTCACATCCAATATATTCTGGGGAGCCAAAAGTAATGGATAAAAAATTCCAAGTAATAGATTGGGGAACATATCTTATAGACTTAACAAAGTCCACGGATGAGCTTTATCAAAATATTGATAAAAACAGTGGTAGAAAAAATATTGAACGATCTGAAAAAAGGGGTGTGGAAATTGAGCAAATGACTGAAAATACTCTTGATGATTATTTCAATCTAGTATTAAAATCTAGAAATTTCTCAGTTAATGATGATGAACATGAAAGAAAAGTTTTACATTTGAGATGGAACATTTTCAAACCTCTTGGATTCTCTGGATTTTTAGCTAAAAAATCTGATGTCCTGATTGGTGGGATAATATTTTCACATGTGAATGGTCATATTATTGAAGCAGGTGTTGCTAGATCTCTAGAAGATACTAAAAACAATCTATATTCTCAGGATCTAATTAAATGGAAAATTATAGAATGGGGTTCTAAGAATAATATGAAATTCTTTAACCTTGCAGGGTTTAACCCTAATCCCAAATCAGAAAAAGAAAAAGGTATTCAAAAATATAAAAAGAAATGGGGTGGCGACACTTATTATTTTCATAGACTACTCGCAAAATCTGCCCCATGGGCTTGAATGGTCTGATTCAACTTGAAATATACTAAATTTTGGGACAAAGTGGTGGTGTTTTAATATGACTTCAAAAATAGTGGAAATAATTTTTGGTGATATTTCTAAAGTTGATGGGGAAAAACTTTTTGTGAAGGAATCTGATTTTGAAATTCCTCATGGGGAAGATTACAAAGTTGCAATAGAAGAACTAAACATAATTCAAAAATCATCTGTTAATGGTATTTCATTTCTAGAATTATTTCAATATGATGATTTTAGTTTGTGGTGGTTTGTTTACCAAAGTCTTATTCCAAAATATAAACAAATAACTAATTTTATTGATAAATTTTATGAATTAATAAGAAAACATGAACCGTTATCAGTTACTATAAATGATAATTATTCAAATTTTGATTTTATTCAGCAAATATGTAAACAACAAAATATTAAATTAAATTATTCTAAAACATCGTTACTGGGATTTTTAGCAAAACAAAAACTCAAACATGGACTTAAAAAAACTAGATATGAAAAAGTCACAAAAAATAAAATCAATAAAAGAAAATATCTCTATAAAACCAAAAATAATTTAATTCCTAATATTTTAAATAAAATAATTTTTGCTACACCTACTGTTTATAGACGAGATATTACCAATCATGTAACAGGAAAATCTGCACGTGGCGAATATATTCAACAAAATATTATGAATCTGATTGATGATAAAGATGACATAATTGGTTTTGATCTTGATTATAATTTTATTGGTGATCATAGAATTCTTTCAGAACGATTGTCTGATTCCATTCCATGGTTACCCTTAGAACTTCTTGTTGATATGAATTCATCTGAGAATCATTCTAAATTTTTAAATAATCTAATGAAAATTATTACTAGTAAAAAATTTCAAGAATTATTTTATTTTCGTGATATCTCATTATGGAGTTCCCTCGACAAGTTTTTTGATGAAATGTTTTACTATCCTTATTTGCCATTCTATCTAAAAATCGTTGATTCTTTATGCCAAGTGTTTCAAAATACTCAGCCAAAAGCCATTTTCCTACCCTACGA
>Ga0310344_10001418_pt1 | contig 18301 bp, 14 predicted proteins | sample HC15DNA20200_MG_FD_203801 | JGI IMG/M metagenome (GOLD analysis project Ga0310344, IMG submission 203801) | Marine microbial communities from station ALOHA, North Pacific Subtropical Gyre - HC15-DNA-20-200_MG | ecosystem: Environmental > Aquatic > Marine > Oceanic | place: Pacific Ocean: North... | reverse complement strand
TCAAGGTGCGCCGCACCATTGCCGGCGGTTCTTTATGAATTGGTACATGAACCGTGACTTTCGGGTACTTTGCCCGTGGTATCGTCGGCGGTGCGCCGGCAAACCGTCTTCTCAGAGACCCGTTGCCAACAAGATCGCTTGCCTCGATGGCGTCGACGAACACACAGGCGGCCAGAAACAGTGCCGCACCGAACAGTACGGCCCAGATCGCGAATTCCAGACCGGACAGATAAAAGGTAATGGTCGGCAGAAACGCTGCGATCAGGGCGCTTCCGGCTGCGGTGCAAACGCCGGTCGCCAAGAGTGCGCCGCGCGGGCGAAGATTTGGTCGCACACGCGCGTAAAGCACGGCCGGTACCAACGCGGCGAGTGTCGCAAGCAGGGCCCAGACGAGCCAGTCGTCGCGCTCCTGCAATGGTCCGATCCAGGAAAACTTCGGGTGCCGGTCGACATCGAACAGGCCCCAATAGCCGCCTGCCATGCCTTCGATCGAAATTTTCCAGGGTTGATCGAAGGCTTCGATCACGAAGTAGTCCAGACCTTGTGCCCGGTTCAAAAAGGTCCGCAAGAAGGTGGCTTGGTCGACGCGGTTCGCCCTGGCGGAATCGAGAGGACGCCCTTCGCTCGGCCACCCGACTTCCGTCACGACGACCGGTTTCCCCGGATAGCGCGCCTGGAGCTGCTTCAGGTGCTGAAACAGGTAGGGTACGGCGTCATCGGCTGGAACGCCTTCCCAGTAGGGTAGAATTTGGACGCCAACGAAGTCGACAGCGGCGGCGAGTGCGGGATTGTCGAGCCATACATGCCACGGTTCCGCTGTGCTGACCGGTTTTCCGGTGCGTTGGCGCACTTCAGAGATCATGTTGATCAAGGCGTTTGCCGTAATGTCCCCGCGCAGCAGCGCTTCGTTGCCGACGATCGTTCTGACGACGGAGTCTTGGCTGTTCGCCAGTTTGATCAGGCTGTCGATTTCGCGCCGATTGCGAACAGTGTCTTTACCGATCCAGGCGCCCGCTGTGATGGCGATGCCACGAGCGGCGGCCAATGACGGGACGTGTTGTAGCGCGTCTATAGCGCTGTAGGTTCGTAGATGGCTGGTGTGATGTTGCAGGAGGTCGAGGTCCCGCACGATGGCCTCAAGGCTCGGCAGGTCGCCCTTGGCCGGGTCTTGGCCCCTTGTGTATGGGCTGTAGGAAATTCCGGCGATGGTCCCACCGGTCCAGTCCGGCGCCTCTCTTGCCTGATACCACCACGCCCATGCAGAAAGATTGGTGAGCGCCGCAACCAGCACTATGAGACACGATACGCGGTTCAACGGCGTGCCAATCCTGCGCTCGTGTCGAGCGCCTTGAGAAGGATCGCGTTGAATGCATCCATGCGGGCCAGTGTCGGCCGTTTCGGGTACAAGCCCTTTTCGAAACCGGCGGCGTAGAATCGTTCAATGAGGGCCGGGTCGCGTACGAAGATATGCACAGGCACGGACCAGGAAGCGTCCTTGCCGCTGACTATGGCAGGCGGTTGATGATCGCCCGAAACGACGAGAAAAGCGTCACGCGGCGCGCGCTTCTCGAGGAATCCCTGAATCAATTGCAGATCGTAGCGGATCGTTCGCAAATAGCCGGCAGTGATATCATTCCAGTCCGGTTTAAGCTGCAGTGCCGCTTCCAGTGGCGCCGGATCGAAAGGCTGTGTCGAGGTCATTCGCTCCCAGTTCGGCTGGTAGGGTGGGGTCGGGCCGAACGGCATATGGCTCATGATCGATGCGAACTGGACGAAAAGTGGTTTGCGATCTTTCTGCGCCATTTCCCACTGATACAGGGTCTCCAAACTGAACTGATCCGGGATCGTCCACCAGCCGAAAGCGGGTCCTTTATATTTGAGAGCACGAGCATCGAGGATACGGTCGAAGCGAAGCGCCGCCCCTTCAGGCCAATCTAGTTGTATCCCCGGCAAAAGGGCGATGGTGCGGTAACCCGCATCGCGAAACCGGTCGACCAAGGTTTCCGGCGGTTTGGTGAGGAACCGCCGATAGTCTGCTTCGCGGGCGATCCAGCGTCCGGACAAGGTTGTCAAATGGGCCAACCAAGACGCGCCGCCGAATGTGGGTGACTCGAGGAAGGCGGAGGCGACATGCCATCCCGAACCATCGACATATGATCGAAGCTTTTCGAAGTCCTCTGCCAGAGCGGTCCGCATGCGGTCGTCCTCGAAGACCCCGGCGCCGTAGGATTCCAGAAAAATCAAGAACGTGTCGGCTCCGCGCAGCGCTTGCAGGTTGGACGGTGTTAAAGGTTCCCTGCCGACAGTGCCGGCTTGTGTCGCTTGGGCAAGAAAACGGACTTGCTCCGCGTAGACAGGTGTTACGGGCAGGGCAAACCATTTCTTCGTCACATCCTGCAAGTTGGCGAGCCCGGTGCCGTAAAGCACGAGCAGGCCGGCGGACAATCCTGCCAGCAGGCGCCGCCCACCGTGATATGTCGCAAATTTTACCAGAGCATCGACCGATAGTTTGATGCCCAAAACCAGCGCCGCGACGGTCAGTAAAATGCCACTGGCGAGGAGCATTACCTCCCACAATGGCCGGCTCTCGACGACCATCTCAACGACGCGAGGAAGATGCGGCGCATCCCAAAATAGATCGACCCGGCGGCCGAAAAGCGCTGGCGCGGTGATATCGGCATAGCGCCCGGCGATCAGCACGAGCAGAACCGCAACCAGCACCAGTTTGACACGCCGGCTTAGGTCGCCTCCCCACCCGATTCCAAATGTCAGGAGCAACAAGATGACGGTGAGCTCGACGGAAATCTCCGTCGTTGGCTGGACCCAAGGTGTCGGCCAGATGTTCTGCAGAGTAAGCAGCGTGTTCAAGAATATTAGGGCAACGATCGCGCCGATTTGCCGGAAAACCGTCATCGTTACAAAATTCCTGGAGTTTGGGAGGCAGGTATTGCGGTTGACGCCATGCACATGATCATCGGAAAGCGGGCGGTTCCAGGTCGAAACGATACCGAGTGTTAGCCGGCACAATAGTTCGAATTTTCGAATTGCGAAATTTATTTGACTTCATGGATTTAACGGATTTTTGAACAAATCCTTTTCAACCTGTACTCGAGCAAAATACGAATTCTTGTACGATTGAATCCCAGCCTGTCGTGAGTGACAGAGGGAACGACCATCGATACGCTGAGAGCAGTGACGAAGAGCCACGAATAGTCGGAGAGGTACCCATTGTCACCGGAAGACAACAGAAGCGACGCCGCGCAAGAGGACCAAGGCACCGAGCCTAAATTGGCGATATCGGCCTCACGACAGTTCAATGCGTGGATGGCCGAACAACGGATCAGCATCGGTTTCACGACATATCAGGCTGGCAAAATATTTCTTATTGGCCATTGTCGTGGTTCTGGGCCTAGTGTGCTGGCTGCGTGATAATCACGCGCTGGCCTATGGCATGATCGCCGCGTCCTGCGTAACGATCACTTTCAGCTATACCATGTCCTCTTACCGGCCCTGGTTCAGCTTCGCCAAAGTGCGGGAATTATGGTCGGTATCGCAATGGTTTATGGTCGACCATGGTAGCCAATTTATCGGCCGACGCGTGGATGAGTTCGTGATCGGGAGGCATTTCCGGCTCGGCGATGGCTGGCAACTACTACATGGCGTCGGAAATCGCGACCATGCCGGCGCGAGAGGTCGTCGTGCCGAGCGGCCGCGCCTTGATCCCGACCTATGCGAAGGTCGCACATGACGAAATCGAGTCCCGCAAAGCATTTCTCCAGGTATTCGGCCTTGTCGTGCTGTATGCGTTGCCGGCGGGAATTGGGATGTCGGTCGTCGCGCCGGATTTGGTCCCTCTTCTGCTGGGCGACCAGTGATTAGCGGCAGTTCCGTTCTTCCAATGGCTCGGCATTTTCGCCGGTTTGGAAGCTATACTCCTGGGTGTGAGACCGTATTTCTTGGCCCTTGGCGGCGAGCGTGCCTTTGCGCTTGCGAGCGTCGGGTACGCCTGCGCCCTATGCCGGCGGCCGTGGCGGACGGCTACCTATCCGGGCCCGTCGCGATTGCCATGACACGGACCGGCCTGATGCTGCTGATGGTATTCGCCATCTTGCTCGTTGTTGCGCGCATGCGGTACGCACCGATCGAAGATCTCCTCGCCCTAATCTGGCGCCCGGCGATCGCGAGTGCCACGACTTGGGCAACGGTCAGCCACTTACCGGATCTCGGCTTCGGAGGACATGCTCTGGCCTTGGCGCGCGATGTGATGGTAGGCGTCAGTGTTTTCGTCACCACGGTCGTTTTGCTATGGTTCGTTGCCGGGCGGCCCGAGGGACCGGAACGCAATGTTCTTGCCTTCGCTCGGCAGCGGCTGCGCCGGCTGCTCGGTTGAACCCGGTCTGAGTCCATGCTTCACATCGATAATCTTACATACCGGATCGGCGGAAGAGTCCTTCTCGAAAACGCGACGGCCAATGTTCCCAGCGGCCATAAGGTAGGCCTCGTCGGACGCAATGGGACCGGCAAGTCCACATTGTTGCGCCTTATCATGGGAGAGCTTGAGACCGACAGCGGCAGCATCAATTTGCAGCGCGACACGCGCGTGGGGACGGTGGCCCAGCAGACACCGGAAGGCGACCGGACTCCGCGTGACTTCGTGCTCGAAGCCGATATCGAGCGCAGTGCGCTGTTGGCGGAAGCGGAGACGACTGAAGATCCGAACCGGATTGCCGAGATTCATACGCGGCTGGCGGATATCGGTGCGGAAACCGCGCCGGCGCGCGCCGCCGCGATTTTGGCCGGGCTCGGTTTCGACGAACAAGCGCAAAACAGCCCGTTGGATACATTTTCCGGCGGTTGGCGCATGCGGGTCGCGCTCGCGGCGACCCTTTTCTCGGCACCGGATCTGCTGCTGCTCGACGAGCCCAGCAACCATCTCGACCTCGAGACCAGATTGTGGTTGGAAAGTCATCTGGCGTCCTATCAGGGGACCATCGTGCTCGTCAGCCACGATCGGCACCTGCTGAACACGATTGTCGATACGATCATCCACCTGGACGATCTTCGATTGACCGTCTATCGCGGCGATTACGATCATTTTGAGAAAGAACGGCGCCAGCGCCAGGAACTGCGCGCCGCGGAGTTCGCAAAACAGCTGGAACAGCGCCGCCACATGCAGGCGTTCATCGACCGGTTCCGCTATAAGGCGAGCAAGGCGCGTCAGGCGCAATCCCGGATCAAGGCGCTGGAACGCATGGATGAACTGCGCCCGGTGCGACCCGACCACGAAGTTGCGTTCGATTTTCCCGACCCCGAGCAGATGGCACCGCCCCTGATCGCGCTCGACAATGCGAGCGTCGGCTACGCGGAAGACCAGCCGGTGCTGACGCGGCTTGGTCTGACTTTGGATATGGATGACCGGATCGCGCTGCTCGGCGAAAACGGCAACGGCAAGACGACCCTGCTGCGGCTGCTTATGGGTGAGTTGAAAGCCATGTCGGGGTCGGTCCGCCATTCGTCGAAGATGCGCGTTGGCTACTTCGCACAGGAGCAGGCCGATGCTTTCGACGCGGCCCGCACAGCGCGCGAGGAACTCGCGTTGCGGATGCCGGATGTGCCGGAGACGAAATTGCGTTCGCATCTTGGCCGTTTCGGGTTTACGCAAGACCGCGCCGATGTGAAAGTCGGCTCTTTATCCGGTGGTGAGAAGGCGAAACTCCTGTTCGCCTGCATCACCCGGCATGCGCCGCATGTCCTGCTATTGGACGAGCCGACCAATCACCTCGATATCGATTCCCGGCAGGCGCTCGTTGGCGCGATCAGTGCTTTCGAGGGTGCGGTCATTTTGGTGACGCACGACCTTCACTTGGTTGAATTGTGCGCAGACCGGTTGTGGGTGGCGCGCGACGGAACCTGTAAATCCTTCGAGGGCGATATCGCCGACTACCGTAAGATAATTCTGGAAGCGAGGCGCGCCGCGCGCCGCAAGGATCGCGATGACCGGTCTTCGAACGGCGCCGGCTCAGACCGCCGCGAGGCCCGCCGCGCCAGCGCCAGCGCTCGGGCAGCCCGCGCGTCGCATCGCAAGGCGGCGGCCGCCGCCGAGCGTGCGCTCGAAGCGTTGGGCAAGGAGAAGGCCATCGTCGAGGCGAAGTTGGCGGACCCCACGCTCTATAAGGGCCCAGGAGTTGAGATCGCATTGCTGAACAAACAGCTGGCTGACCTCGATCGGAAGATTAGCGACGCCGAAGCGGCATGGATCGCCGCCGAAGAAGCGATCGGCTAGAGATACATCCAAGAGAAGCGGGGAGGAGCGTGACAGCATGCTGACGGCGGACTCGGAACGGCCGCAAGTGGCGGTAAAGACGGCGGGTGAGGGCACGGCCTACATCCTGCTGCATGGCGGCATGGGGTCGTGGAACCACTGGGCGCGCAATATCGACGCGCTGGCGGATCACTTCCAGGTGCGCGCCGTCGATCTGCCAGGCTATGGCGACTCACCGGATGTCGACAAAACGATGTCTGGAGAAGAATACAGAGGGTTGGTCTGCCGGACGATTGGCGAGATGCTGGACGGCGATGAACCTTTCCACCTTACGGGGTTCTCCTTCGGCGGCGCCTTGAGTTCCTGCATCGCAGCGCATTTCGGTGACCGGGTCAAAGGCCTGTCGCTGATCGGATCCGGTGGCTTCGGCAAACAAGCAGGCCGTCCGCCGGTGAACACGCGCAGCTACAAATCAGCCGGCGACGATGAGGCGAAATACCGTGAAATCGTGCACGGCAATCTGCTGGCTTTCATGCTGACCAATCCTGAATCGATCGATGACACCGCGGTTGACTATCACGGCGGCAACGTCCGTCGCACCCGGTTCGACAGCCGCAAGGTAAGTTTGGGCGACACGCAGCGAACTGACCTGGCCAGGATCACCTGTCCGCTGCAGCTTATTTGGGGGTCGGACGACATCACCGCCTATCCTTCCATCGAGGATCGGGTTGCGATGTGCCGCGAACGCGTCCCGGATCTGCGGATCGACGTGATCCCGGGGGGCTCGCATTGGGCGATGTACGACAGCGCCGAAACGGTGAATGCACTGCTGCTCGACTTTCATTTGGGCTTGGCCAATTGACGCTATGGGCGCCTTAACGCACTCTGGCTTCGGCTAGCAGGAGGGAATTTCATGCGGTTTCAGGACAAAGGCGTTGTCGTCACGGGGGCCGGCGGCGGTATCGGCCGCGCGGTGTGTCTGGAGTTCGCTAAGGAAGGTGCAGTCGTTGCCGCATGCGATGTCGATAGCGCGATGGCCGAGCGGACGGTTGAAGCGGTCGCCAAGGAAGGCGGTCGGGCGCATCCCTTTGCCTTGGACGTGACCAATCCAGACGCGGTGGCCAACGGCATGACGGCGGCGAAGCAGCAGGTCGGCGGACTCGATGTACTGGTCAACAATGCGGGCGTGCGCGAGATCGTGCCGGTGCTGGAGCTGTCCTACGAGGAATGGAGCCGGGTCATCAACGTCAATATCACAGGTGTGTTCCTGTGCGCGCAAGCCTTTGCGCGGGAGGTTATCGCGGCGGGCGGCACGGGCGCCATTGTCAATCTCGCGTCAACTCTGGGCGTGATGGCATCGCCGAACCGGGCGGCCTATACCGCCTCAAAGCATGCCGTTACCGGACTTACGAAGGAAATGGCGATGGAGTTTGGCGAGAAAGGCATTCGCGTCAATGCCGTCGGCCCGGGCGTTATCCGGACACCGATGACCGAGCGGTATTTCCAATCGGAGGATTATGCCGAGACCATCCGCAGCATCCATGCGCTGAATCGCTGGGGCGAACCGCCCGAAGTCGCAAAGGCGATCGCCTACCTGGCCTCCGATGATGCGAGTTTCGTGACGGGCACGACCCTGTTGGTCGATGGCGGCTGGACAGCGGGTAAGAAGTTTTGAAGCTGGGCATCGTCTCCGATCTGCATTGCAATATCGCAGGTTTGAACCGGGCACTGGAGCTGATGGGGCCAGTCGATGATCTGTTGTGCCTGGGTGACAGCATCTTCGAATACCGGTTTTCCAACGAGGTCGTCGCCACGCTTCGGGATAGCGGATTCCATACCATCAAGGGAAATCACGAGGAGGTCTTTCTGGGACCGCTGGGCGAACGGGCCCGTTCCCGCGAGGGTATCGATCCGGAGCTGTTGCAATGGCTGGACGACCGGCCCTGGCGTCTGGAACTGCAATATGGCGACAAGAAAGTCCTGATGGTGCATTCGACCGCCTGGGAGCCTTATGGCGAGTATGTCTATCCGCACAGCCCCAGCCTGGCGCGTTTCGGCGAGGAGAATGCGGATTTTGTGCTGTTCGGGCACACGCACCAGCAGCTTGCCGAGCGGTTCGGGCGGGTTCTGGTGATTAATCCCGGTTCGACCGGCGACGGCCGCGATCCGCGCAACGGCCGGCAATTGAGCTGCGCTGTGCTGGATACGGAATCCGCCGAGGTGACCATCATCGATTTTCCCGACCCGGCCCGCGAAGGGATTGGCGTCGCAGCGGGCTAGTCAGGTCATTGGAGCTTGCGGGTCTTCCGGTTAAGCCGTCTTTGATGACTTCCGCGGCAGCGGAACATGCCAAATCACGAACAGGTCTGTTGCTCCTTAGAATTGCGGACTAAGATGCCCCATTCCTAATTTGGAAACGGGAATGGGCGCGGACGCAAAAAAAGCATCATCGGCTGAAAATCTGGGGAATCCAGCCGCCCGATCGCCGCGAGGTACCGTCGGGGTCGGGCGTATTACGTTGGATTCGCCCGACCGCTTCTTCAATCGGGAACTTTCCTGGCTGGCGTTCAATGAACGGGTGCTGGAGTCTGCGGAAAGCAAGAAACACCCGTTGCTCGAACGGCTTCGTTTCCTTGCCATCTCCGCAAACAATCTCAACGAATTCTTCATGGTGCGGGTTGCCGGCCTGCGCGGCCAGGTCGAGGCCAAGGTCGATATCCCGAGTCAGGAAGGACTGACACCGCAGCAGCAACTGGAACTGGTCAATGCGCGGGCCATGAATTTGATGCACAACCAGCAGAAATGCTGGCGCCGCATCGTCCGGCAGCTGCATGACGAGAACATCCATATCCTAGAGACGACCGATCTCCGGCCGGCGGATCGCCGATGGCTGAGAACCTATTTTCTCGAGAAACTGTTCTCCGTGCTGAGCCCGATCGCCGTCGACCCTGCACATCCATTTCCCTTTATTCCCAATCTCGGATTCGCCCTTGTCGTTGCCTTGCGGAAGGGACGGCGGAAGGAGACGTTGAACGCGCTGGTGGCGCTACCGCACTTGGTGGAGCGTTTCATCCGGCTGCCCGGCAAAGAGCACCGTTTCGTTGCGCTGGAGACGGTCGTAGCATTGCATGTGCAGAAGTTGTTCCCGGGCTTCAGAGTCGTCGAAGTCGGCCAGTGCCGAGTGCTGCGCGACAGTGATATCGAGATCGAGGAAGAGGCCGAAGATCTCGTCCGGCTATATGAAAGCGCGCTGAAGGAGCGCCGCCACGGTTCGGTCATCCGCCTGACGATCAATGATGACATGTCCAACGATTTGAGACAGTTTCTCGTCGATGGCCTCGACGCGGCGCCGGAAACGGTGTTTGCATTGAAGGGGTTGTTGGGGCTCGCGGACACCGGCGAATTGATCGTCAGCGATCGACCGGATTTGGTGTTTCCGCCCTATGCGGCGCGGTTTCCCGAGCGCGTCCTCGATTTCGGCGGCGATTGTTTCCAGGCGATCAAGGCCAAGGACTTCGTCGTTCATCATCCTTATGAGAGCTTCGACGTGGTGGCTCAGTTTCTACGTCAGTCGGCAGACGACCCCAACGTCATCGCGATCAAGCAGACCTTGTACCGGACAAGCGAAAATTCGCCGATTGTCGCCGCGTTGATCGATGCGGCTGAAGCCGGAAAGTCAGTGACCGCGTTGGTGGAGGTGAAAGCCCGGTTCGACGAGGAACGCAATATCCGTTGGGCGCGCGATTTGGAGCGGGCGGGCGTGCAGGTCGTGTACGGCTTCGTCGATTTGAAAACCCACGCGAAAATCTCCCTGGTCGTCCGCCGTGAGGGCGATCAATTCCAGAGCTACTGCCATTTTGGGACCGGCAACTATCACCCGATCACGGCGCGCAGTTATACGGATCTCTCCTTTTTCAGTTGCGATCCCGCGCTGTGCCGGGACGCGGCTGGATTGTTCCATTTCACGACAGGGACAGCGGGGCCCAGCAATCTGGAAAAGCTGTCGGTTTCGCCCGTAAATTTGCGAGAGACACTTCTCGAACTGATCGGTGATGAGGTCCGCTTTGTAACCCAAGGGCAACCGGGCACCATCTGGGTAAAACTCAATTCGCTGGTAGATGGCGAGATTATCGATGCGTTGTACAAGGCGTCTCAGGCTGGCGTTAACATTCACCTGGTGGTGCGTGGCATCTGCTGTCTGCGGCCGGGCGTGTCGGGCCTGTCGGACAACATCACGGTGCAGTCCATGGTCGGCCGGTTTTTGGAGCACGCACGAATTGTTTGTTTTGGACGTGGACATGCGTTGCCATCGGAGAATGCCAAAGTTTTCATTTCGTCGGCCGACTGGATGCCGCGCAATCTGGATCGGCGGGTCGAAATCATGGTGCCGATTGAGAATCCGACGGTCCACCGCCAGATTCTTGAACAGATCCTGGAACACAATCTCAAGGACAAGGCGCAATCTTGGGTCCTGCAGCCGGACGGCGCCTATAGGCGTTTGTCACGGAACGCGCGCAGCTTCAGCGCTTACGATTACTTCATGACCAACCCCAGCCTGTCGGGACGCGGTTCCGCGCGCCTAACGCCGGAAGCGGGATGCGCGCCGGCACCACCGCCGCAAGGCGAATTCGGGATTGCGCGCCCGGCGGCGGAATAGTCAGCCGAGCGCCTGTTTCAGACGCGCCAGCGCCTGTTCCGGCCCTGGAAGGCCGAACCGGAGCCATTGCGGCCGGTCGGGAAATCGCCGTACGAAGATGCCCGCTTTGCCGAGCCGTTCGAAAACGTCGCGCGCGGACTCTGATTGGACCAAGCGGAACAGCGCGGTGCCGCCGATCACGGTCATCCCGGCCCTCTCCAACACATTGTCCAGAGTCGTTGCCTGGGCCTTTAGACGCCTCCGCGTTTCCTCGATCCAGATCGTATCGGTCATGGCGCGCGCACCGAGCTCCAACGCCGGACCCGATACCGCCCAAGGCCCCAGCCTCTCTCGCAGCGAGGCGATGACCGGTTCTGCGCCCGCGGCGAACCCCAACCGCAAACCGGGAAGGCCGAAGAATTTCCCAAAGGATCGAATCGACAGTATGGGTGCGCCCGCCAGGCGCGGCAGGACCGCACAAGACGGATTTAGGTCCGCGAACGCTTCATCGACGATCAACAAACCGTCCGGCTTTGGCAGGGACTGGGCCAAATCGATCAGTTCGCTGGACGCGATTGTTCGCCCGTCGGGATTGTTGGGGTTGACCAGGACCACAGTATTGGCCCCTTGGGCTTCCGAAAGTGACGAAATGGTCGTCACCTGCTGTGCCGAATCCGCCCAAAGCCTTGCATGCTCCTCATATGTCGGGCCGAGGACGGCAATAGTTCGGCCCCGCAGGATGGTGGGCAGCAATTGCAGCACTGCCTGCGATCCCGGGGCCGCGATGATATCGGCGCCTTCCGGGACATCGTAATAGCGGCGTGCCGCAAAAATCAGCGCGTCATGTGCGTCCGCTTGGGGCAATTGTTGCCAGGCAGATTCACTGAGCGTCGTGTCCGGATAGGGTGCGGGGTTTATGCCGGTTGAAAGATCAAGCCAGCCATCCTTCTGCCGCCCGAATAGGCATTCCGCTTCCTGCAGATTTCCCCCGTGATACGCCGTCGTCGAACCCATGCCGCCGCTCATTTCCACAAACCGCCAGAAATCTCTGGCGAGCACGCTTTCGCAATGACTACCATTGCCATCTTGGTCAGTCGAATGAAGGAATGCGTCGTGAGCGGATTTTCTATCGAATTTAACACATTTACGATTCTGGGCCGTTGTCCGAAAACCGGTGCACTCGGTGTCGCGACGTCGACCGGAGAGATGGCCGTCGGATCACGCGTGCCGTTTGTCAAGACTGGGGTCGGTGCGGTGGCGACCCAGGCGCTCACGGATCCGCGACATGGTCCGAAAGGCCTGACCATGCTTGAGGACGGGTTGTCGGCAGCGGACACCCTTGAAAAACTGGTCGCCTCGGATCCGCATATCGAGACCCGTCAAATCGGCGTGGTCGACGCGCAAGGGCGCACGGCGGTCCGGACGGGCAGCGAGAATCGCGATTGGAAAGGGCATCACGAAGGCGATCAATTCATCGCCATGGGCAATCGGCTAACCAGCGAGGCGACCGTGACTGCCATGGCTGAGGCCTATCGTGCCAGCACCAACGAGGCCCTGGAAGTGCGGCTCATGCTGGCGATCGAGGCGGGTCGCGATGCCGGTGGGCAGCATGGCGGTCAGCGCTCGGCGGCGATCAAGGTTTGCGACGATCTGGAATATCCGATCGTCGATCTGCGCGCCGACGATTACGACGATCCGGCCGCCGAACTGCGCCGTCTCTTCGACACCTACAAGCCGCGCATCCCCTACTACCGGGTGCGGGCCGCGGATCCGTCGATCGGGCCCTTTTACCTGTGGAAAGAGAAGCAGGGATTGTAGGGTCCGTGTACGTCTCGAGGATACGCGTCGGCGATATTGAGATATTGCATCGCTGGGACGGCGTCGCGGACGGTCCGGTGGTGGTGATGGCGCACGCCATGGGTACCAGCCATCGGCTGTGGGATTGGCAGGTCCCGGCACTGGAAGACCGGTATCGGATACTGCGCTATGACTGGCGCGGCCACGGCGATACCAGCGCTCCGCCGGGCGCCTACACACTCGATCAGTTCGTTGGTGACGCGGTAGGTCTGATGGATGCGTTAGGCCTCGACCGTGTCCATTGGGTTGGAATCTCGACGGGCGGGATGATCGGGCAGGGGCTTGGCATCGAACATCCGGACCGGGTCGCCTCTTTGTCGCTGTGCAACACAACGCCGCAGGCGAACCAGGCTTACAAGGATTTCGTCGTCGAGCGGCACAGGGTCGTGCGCGAAAGCGGCATGGTGCCAATCTGGGAGATGACGGACCGGCGCTGGTTCACGGAGGCCTTCGCGGAAGCGGCCAACGCTGATTACCACGCGGTCCGCGAGGTGTTCATCCGGACCTCTGTGCAAGGCTATATCGGGGCGACATCGGCGACCGCGCAACTCGACTATAAGGATCGGCTGCATCTGATTTCAGCGCCAACGCTGGTGTTGGGCGCTGGGGACGATCCCGCAACGCCACCGGAACATTCGCAACAAATTCATGAGCGGATCACTGGATCGAAACTAGTGATGTTGCCCGGTCAGCGGCATTTCTCGAATGTCGAGGTGCCGGATCAGTTCAACCCGCCATTGCGCGCGTTTTTGGATTCGGTTTCCTAATCTTTGTCGATCGAAACCGTGCTCGTGAGCACGCCTTTCCGGTCGAACAGTTTCAAAAGATCGCCGTCATGGACGATTTGGAAGCAGTATTCGCGCCCGCGCAGCCAGGTTCCGTAGGCTTGGCAGTACAGATCCTCATCGACCCACCAGCGTCCATCGTCCTTTGAATCGCTGTTTTCGCCGGCGACCGCCGACAGCGAGCCGTCATTTGAAAACGTTATCTTGTACGGATTACCGGTCCGTGAGTTCTTGCCGAATACAGAGATGCTGGGAAACAGGTCCGAAATCGCGTTGCCTGACAATCTCTTGCCGTTCGCATCTTCGATGGCCTGGCTCGGCGCCAGCGACGTGTCCCCGGATGCGCGAAAAATCAGCCACATGAGATGCGTCACCTGTCGGCGGTGCGGGATTGTTTTGGTGGTGTCGGAATTGATGCAGTGGACGATGACCAGATCGCGTTCCGGAAACACGAAAGCGTATTGCCTTCGGTAGCCGGTCGCTAAGAAAACCGGACCCTTGATCCCAACCGAACGGAATCCGCTATCACCGGTCCACCACATGTACCCGTAACCGCGGCCCCGTTTGCCTTCCGAATGCGTTTTAGTGCTTTCTGCGACCCAGTTTTCCGAAACGATTTGCCGCTCGTTCCATTGGCCTTTGCGCAAGTAGAGCAAAGCGAAGCGGGCCAGGTCGCGTGCGGAGATACGAAACGGGTAGGCTTCATGCTCTGACTGCCAGCCGGTGACGTATTCGCCGTCCGAAGGTACATAATCCTGCATCTGCAGAGGCTTGGCGATGCGGTTGTCGAACGCTTCGAAAATATCTTACCCGGTCTGCCGGCGATAGATCGTGCCCAGCGCGTTGAAGTCCCAATTATTGTAGTGCCAGAAGGTGCCCGGTGCATGGCTGCCGCGTTCCAGTTTGGAGGCCGTCATCCGCCGCGTTTCGTAAAGTGCGGCGTGATAAATTCCTGAACGCGCCTTGATCAGGTCGCCGACGGTCGCTTGCTTTTCGATCTCGGTGAGGGACGGTTCGTTATCATCGATCCCGAGCTCTTCCAATGTGCTCGACAGATCGATCTTGCCTTCCTCGACTGCGCTTCCGATCAACGCGCTCAACAGGCTTTTGCGGACCGAGTGTGCGGGCGATTTTACGGCGACGTCGCCCCATTCGGCGACTACAACACCGTTCTGCACGATCATCAGGGCGGTGGTGCCGATCGATTTCGAAATTTCGCGCGCTTTGTCCAAAGTCTCGGCGGACCAGTCCTGCGTCGCCGGACTGTCCAACTTCGTCCATTGCGCGCCGGGGACTCGATCTTCCTGCGCACCGGCCGCACTGCCGCCAAGCCACAGAACGACGACAGCGAGGGTTGTTAAGAGGCGCGCTGAACACATGCACGCTAATATAGGACCGTTTCAGGTCGAAACAACCGAGTGGCGACCGTGTCGCTTACTCCGCGATCTTCCCTTCTGCTTGATCCTGCGCAATCGCGTCGGCGTCGCGGTCTCCAGGCTTGCCATATCCGCCGCCGCCCGGCGTGCGCATGGTGATCGTGTCGCCGGTCTTGACGATGTGCTGCTGTTTCGGATCGACCAGCTGATCGTTGATCCGCAACTCGCCCTTGGCGCCGTCTTCGCCGCCGGCGATGCCCGGCGCGGCGACCCGCGTGCGTTCGGCCAGGAAGGCCACCGCCGTATTGGTTAGGGAGGTGCTTTCGAATTTTACTTCCTGACCGAGCCCGCCGCGAAACTCGCCCGCACCGCCGGAGTCGGGCCGCAGGGTCCGGTGATGGACGCGGAGCGGCGCCAGTTGCTCGATGACCTCGATCGGGGTCGTGGAGATGTTGCTCGGCCAGCTCAGGGTGCTTTGCCCGTCGGACTGGTTGGTGCCGCCCATACCGCCATTGAAGAAGAACAGCTTGGCGAAGGGCGCCCCGCTTTCCGTCACGCCTGACTGATTGATGCACCAGAGCGGCGATCCGGCACCCGCCATGATCTTGTCCGGAACCACCTTGGCCAGGGCGCCGAAGATCAGCGAGGGCACAAAGTGGCCGATCAGTGCGCGCGAACCGCCCGAGGCCGGGAATTGCGGGTTCAGGATGCAGCCTTCCGGCGCCTCGGCCTTGATCGGCCGGATCGAACCGTCATTGTTCGGCAGGTTCGGCGCGGCGGCGCATTTCACCGCATAGGCCGTCATGGCGTAGGTGTAGCACATGGCGCAGTTGATCGCCTTGTCGACCTGGGGTGCGGAGCCGGCGAAATCCGCCATGACCTCATCGCCATCGATTGTAAGCGTGACCTTGAGGTCGAGCGGTTCCGTCAGCCCGTCCGTGCTGATCGTGTTCTCATATATGCCGTCCGGCAGCGCCGTAATCGCGGCGCGCATGGCCCGTTCGGACCGCGATTGGATTTCCGTTGCCAGATCATCGAGCGTGTCCAGCCCGTATTCCCGCATGAAGGTATCGATGCGGTTGTCCATCAGATCGAGCGCGGTTATCTGCGCCCAAAGGTCGCCGACCACCTCGTCCGGCGCGCGGACATTCTTGCGCAGCAGGTTGAAGAAGGTTTCATCCGGTTCGCCGGCGCGGATCACCTTCATGATCGGAATTTGGAAGCCTTCCTCGAACACCTCGCGCGGTTCGGGCGAGCGAATCTTGCCGCCGATGTCCGGCGCGTGTGCCGTGCTGCCGGCGAAACCGACGATTTTTCCTTTATAGAGCAATGGTTTGCCGACGCTGATATCCGGCAGGTGTCCGGTCCCCATCCAAATATCGTTGGTGATCAACACGTCGCCGGGTTGCAGGGTTTCGGCGGGGAACTCGTCCAGGAAATGACGAATGGTGCGTGGCAGGGTCCCGATGAAAGACGGAATACTGTCGGTCGCCTGCACCAGCGAGCGGCCCGCCGCGTCGGTGATGACGCAGGAGAAATCGTGGCTGTCGCGCACGACGGTGGAGAAGGAGGTGCGGACGAGCGCCGCCGCTGCCTCGTCGACGATCGAGACGAGCCGGGTCCACAAGACTTCCAAGGTCGCGGAATCGAAGGAAGCGTCCGTCATTAGTCATCCTCCGGCAGTGTCACCAATAGATTGCCATCCGGATCAACCTCGATGGTGGCGCCGGGGCCTACAATCAGGGTCGATTCGTTTTCCTCGATGACGGCGGGGCCGTCAAACCGCTCTCCGGCCTTTAAGCCGGCGCGATCATAAACGGCAGTATCGACATAATCGTCGAACTCGGGGAAGCGTACCGGTCGCGTATGCGGCGCGCCGGCACCGTCGCTCGTGTCGCCTGTCGCCTTGAAGCCGACGGATTCTCCGGGCACATCAGCCCGCAGCGAAACACGGATATTGATGATCTCCGCATTCACGTCCGGCGGTGTGCGCGAAAAGGTGCGGCGGTAGGTGTCCTCGAACGCATCCAGCAAGTTTTGCGCGGCGCTTGCGTCGTAAGGGCCGTCCGGCAGGGTCGTCACCACCTCGAAGCCCTGTCCGATATAGCGCATATCGGCGAGCCGGGTGATCCGGGCCTTGCCCGCGTCAAACCCCGTTTCTTCGATCACCTTCGCGGCATCCTCTTCGAGTTCCCGGTATGCCGCTTCCAGTTTGGCCCAGTCCATCTGTTCCAGGCTGCTGGCGATGGTCACGACCCTGTCGATCCGTGCCGGGGCGATCAGCAGACCAAGCGCCGAAGCGACACCGGCCGCCAGCGGGCAAATCAGCCGCCGGACGCCCAGCTTCTTGGCAACATAGTACGCGTGTACCGGACCTGCGCCGCCGGTCGCCAGCAATGTGTATTGCCGGGGATCCTTGCCCTGTTCGGCGATGTGAACCCGGGCGGCGCTGGCCATATTCTCGTTGACCACGTCATAGATGCCGCGGGCCACGTCGACCACGGACAGGCCTGACCGGTCGGCGAGCGGTTGCATCGCCTGTTGGGCCGCGTCGCGGTCGATCTTCATGCTGCCGCCGGCGAAATAGTCGGCATTCAGGAAGCCGAGAAGGAGGTCGGCGTCGGTGACCGTCGGTGCCGATCCGCCGCGGCCGTAGCAGACAGGGCCCGGTTCGGAGCCGGCGCTCTGGGGCCCGACCTTCAACAGCTCCATATCGTCGATATGCGCGATGCTGCCGCCACCAGCACCGATCTCGATCAGCTTGATGGCGGAGATGTTGAGTGGCAATCCGCTGCCCTCGGCGAAGCGTTTTTCGCGCGCTGCCTCGAAGTGATAGTCGACATGCGGTTCACCTTCGTCGACGAGCGCCAATTTTGCCGTCGTGCCGCCCATGTCGAAGGCCAGCACTTTATCCACACCGGCCTTGCTGCCGAAATAGGCGGCGACCAGCGCGCCAGCCGCAGGGCCGGATTCGAGCAGCTGTACCGGCGACCTTTTTGCCTCTGCGATATGGGTCAGACCGCCATTCGACAGCATCATGAAATAGGGTGCGCCGATACCGAGCGCCGCAGTCTTGTCGACCAAGCGATCGACATAAATGTGCGCCAGCGGTTTCACATAGGCATTTGTTACCGTCGTCGAGGTTCGGTCGTATTCCCGGATTTCCGGCGCGACATCGTGCGATGCGGTGACGATCAGGTCGGGATGCTTCTTGGCGATTGCAGCGAGCGCGGCATCCTCATGTGCCGGGTTGGCGTAGGCGTGCAGGAAGACGATCGCTACCGATTCCGCCCCCGCGGCGCGCAACGTGTCGACCTGCTGCAGAAGCTCACCCTCGTCGAGCGGCGTGATTTCGCTGCCGTCCGGCGCCATACGTTCGGTCACT
>Ga0310344_10001417_pt1 | contig 18310 bp, 13 predicted proteins | sample HC15DNA20200_MG_FD_203801 | JGI IMG/M metagenome (GOLD analysis project Ga0310344, IMG submission 203801) | Marine microbial communities from station ALOHA, North Pacific Subtropical Gyre - HC15-DNA-20-200_MG | ecosystem: Environmental > Aquatic > Marine > Oceanic | place: Pacific Ocean: North... | reverse complement strand
CCGAGCCGTGACGCCCCTATACGGCAGGCCGGCGCCCGCACCGCAAGGCAACACACCCACCGCCCCGCCCGAAACGCGCCATCAACAAAAACCAAATCGCCAACCAACACCACGCCACACGCCAAAACGAAAGAGGCCCGAGCTCCCGCCCAGGCCTCTTCCAAACCAGCAGATGCAGAGAATCACCCCTTGGCGAAAACCAGCTGTCCCCCCTGCGCATCTACCTTGATCACATCACCACTGGCGTACTCACCGGCCAATATCTTCTGCGCCAGTGGATTCTCCAGCTGCGCCTGGATCGCCCGCTTCAGCGGCCTTGCCCCATACACCGGGTCGAAGCCGACATTGCCCAGCAGCTCGAACGCCTTGTCGCTCACTTCGATGCGCAGGCCACGCTCGGCCAGCCGTTTCTCCAGCCCTGCCATCTGGATCTTGGCGATCTGCTTGATCTGCTGCTTGTCCAGCGGATGGAACACGACGATATCGTCGAGCCGGTTGATGAATTCCGGGCGGAAGTGCGCCTGCACCACGCCCATCACCGCCGCCTTCATCTGCACGTAGGCTTCCGGCGAATCGTCCCCGCTCAATTCCTGGATCTGGTGCGAGCCCAGGTTGGAAGTCATCACGATCACCGTGTTGCGGAAATCCACCGTGCGGCCCTGGCCATCCGTCAGGCGGCCATCGTCGAGCACCTGCAGCAGGATGTTGAACACGTCCGAATGCGCCTTCTCCACCTCGTCCAGCAGGATCAGCGAGTACGGCCGGCGACGGACCGCCTCGGTGAGGTAGCCGCCCTCCTCGTAACCCACGTAACCCGGAGGCGCGCCGATCAGCCGCGCCACCGAGTGCTTCTCCATGAACTCGCTCATGTCGATGCGGATCATCGCGTCGCTGCTGTCGAACAGGAACTCCGCCAACGCCTTGCACAGCTCCGTCTTGCCCACGCCCGTGGGGCCCAGGAACAGGAACGAACCGCTCGGGCGGTTGGGGTCGGAAAGGCCCGCGCGCGAACGCCGCACCGCGTCGGAGACCACGCGGATGGCCTCTTCCTGGCCCACGACGCGATGGTGCAGCACGTCTTCCATGCGCAGCAGCTTGTCGCGCTCGCCTTCCAGCATCTTGTTGACCGGAATGCCGGTCCAGCGCGAGACGACCTCGGCGATCTCCTCCTCGGTGACCCGGTCCTGCACCAGCTTGAATTCCTTCTGCTCGGCCTCGCTCGCCATGGCCAGTTGCTTCTCCAGCTGCGGCAGCACGCCATACTGGATCTCGCTCATCTTGGCGAAATCCTGGCGGCGCTGCGCCGCCTCCAGGTCCAGCTTGGCCTGTTCGATCTGCTCCTTGATCTTGGTGGCGCCCTGCAACGCGGCCTTCTCGGACTTCCAGATTTCATTGAGGTCGGAGAATTCGCGCTCCAGACTGTCGATGTCGGCTTCCAGGTCCGCCAGGCGCTTCTGCGAAGCCTCGTCCTTCTCCTTCTTCAACATCTCGCGCTGGATCTTGAGCTGGATCAGGCGGCGCTCCAGGCGGTCCAACTCCTCCGGCTTGGAATCGATCTCCATGCGGATGCGGCTGGCCGCTTCGTCCATCAGGTCGATGGCCTTGTCCGGCAACTGGCGGTCGGTGATGTAGCGGTTGGACAGCGTGGCGGCCGCCACGATGGCCGGGTCGGTGATCTCCACGCCATGGTGCACCGCGTACTTCTCCTTCAAGCCGCGCAGGATGGCGATGGTGTCCTCCACCGTCGGCTCGCCCACGAAGACCTTCTGGAAGCGGCGCTCCAGCGCGGCGTCCTTCTCAATGTACTTGCGGTACTCATCCAGCGTGGTGGCACCGATGCAGTGCAGCTCGCCGCGGGCCAGCGCCGGCTTGAGCATGTTGCCGGCATCCATCGCGCCATCGGCCTTGCCGGCGCCGACCATGGTGTGGAGTTCGTCGATGAACAGGATGATCTGCCCTTCGTTCTTGGCCAGGTCGTTGAGCACGCCCTTCAGGCGCTCTTCGAATTCGCCGCGGAACTTGGCGCCGGCGATCAGGGCACCCATGTCCAGGGAAAGCACGCGCTTGCCGCGCAGGCCCTCGGGCACTTCGCCGTTGATGATGCGCTGGGCCAGCCCTTCGACGATGGCGGTCTTGCCCACGCCCGGTTCGCCGATCAGCACGGGGTTGTTCTTGGTGCGACGCTGCAGGACCTGGATGGTGCGCCGGATTTCCTCGTCGCGGCCGATCACCGGGTCCAGCTTGCCGCTCTCGGCGCGGGCGGTGAGGTCGATGGTGTACTTCTCCAGCGCCTGGCGCTGGTCCTCTGCGTTCTCGCTCTGCACGGTCTCCCCTCCCCTCACTTTCTCGATCGCCGCCTCGATGCGGCGCTTGTCCGCGCCGGCGGCGCGCATCGCCATGCCCAGCGCGCCACCGTCGTCGGCGGCCGCCAGCACGAACCACTCGCTGGCGATGAACGCATCGCCATGCTGCTGGGCCAGCTTGTCGGTCTGGTTGAGCAGGCGCGTCAGGTCGTTGCCGATCGACAGGTTGCCTTCCTGGCCGGAGACCTTGGGCAGTTTGTCGAGCGCTTCGCCGAGGCGTTCGCGCAGCACGGGCACGTTGACGCCGGCCTGCGCGAGCAGCGGCCGCGTGCTGCCGCCGGACTGGTCCAGCAGCGCGGTCATCACGTGGACCGGTTCGATGATGTTGTGGTCGCGGCCAACGGCCAGCGACTGCGCGTCGGCCAGCGCTTGCTGGAAACGCGAGGTGAGCTTGTCCATCCGCATGGTGGGCGTTCCTCTGGAATCGGAAAGGCCGGCTGCGCCGGCAATGAACCTCAGATGCGGTTAAGCAGGCGTGTTTCAAGCCTACGCGAGACGGGCAGTCGTCATCCGTTTCGCGGAAGGCCCGCGCGCCCCTTGCCACGCCGCTGCCCCGGCCTCAAGCTGCGGGGGCTTATGGAGACCGTTCCCGCACACGCCGCCGGCTGGTACGTCTACCTGCTGTTGTGCCGCAACGGCAGCTATTACGCGGGCATCACCAACGACGTGCCGGCGCGCTATGCCGCACATGCGGCCGGACGCGGCGCGCGTTATACGCGCGCCTTCCCGCCCGTCGAACTCCTGGGCAGCCGCCCCTTCCCCGACCGCGCCAGCGCCTCGCGCGCCGAATGGCAACTCAAGCGACTACCGAAGTCGCGCAAGTTGGCGTGGCTGGAACAGGCCACCTGATTCACGGTGCCGCAGGCCGCGCGTCGTCCACGGCCCCCCCCAGCGACCGCGCATAGCGCTCTCCCGCAACACGTGGCCGGCATCGGGCAGCTTTACCGCCCATTGCGCGACCCGCCCGCTACGGCACGCAAGGTAGCCGAAGCGGCGTGAGGCTCAGGCGCCGGTGATCGCCGCGCGAAACGCGCGCAGTTGCTGCTTCACCGCCTCGGCCTGTTCGGGCGCCAGGCGCAACAGCGCCTTCTGCCCGACCGACAGCGATTCCAACGCGGGGTCGGCAAACCGCAGCCGGCCGTTGGCGCCGGGCACGACGGCCACCGGCTGCGTCGGGACGGGCGCCTGCAGCAGGTGGTCGATCACCGCGACCAGGCGGTCGTTGAAGTAGCCCTGCGGATAGCCCAGCTCGACATACGCCTGCTGGAACAGCGGGTAGAAGCGGCGATAGGCCTCCGCCAAGGCCTGCGCATCCACATGCACGAAGGCGCGCACGAACGGCGCGTAGCGGCGCGCGTTCGCAGCGGTATCCAGCCATTGGGCCTGTGCGTCGCCGGTGGTCGTGGCGATCGGATCCTGCAGCGGCCGGTAGGGCAACGCGCGTTGCGTGATGCTCCGCTGCGGCAGGTTGTCCACCGCCACCACCAGGCGCTGCACCAGGTGGTCACGCAACAGCGTGGCGAGCGCACCCTCGTCGCCCACCACGCCGGCCAAGGCGGCCCACGCGGCGGCATCGCTGTCGGCCAGCGCGGGGAGCACGGCATCGGCCGCGGCCTCCGGTGCGATGGGATGCGCGATCGCCGGCTGGGCCGGTGTAGCGGGCATCGCCGGCGCGGTGCTCAAGCTCGGCGCGGCCGCTGGTTTCGCGGGCGCTGTAGCACCGGGCGAAGTGGCGTCGGGCCGGAACAGCCACACGCCCGCCCCTACCACTACCACCGCGCCGAGCAGCCACGGCCAGCGCGGCGCGTGTTCGCGTGTCTGCATGTCGGGAAGGCCTCCTGTGCGTGATCGTTGGCAGGTATGACCTGCACGATGTCGCCGGGTTCCTTCCGCGGGTCAGCTCAGGTTGTGCGACGCGGCGCGCCCGGGGTGAACGACAGCAGCGCAAGCAGCGCGGCCAGCACGACGTAGGCACCCACGAACTGCCAGCTGATCGTGCGCGCCAGTCCTTGCAGCTGCCACGGCAGGTAGATGCCGCCGCGCTGATCCACCGAGTGGATCAGCCCGAACAACGCCAGCACCGCGGCCACCAGCAGGAACACCGCAGCGCGCCGCAGCCGGCCGTCGATCATCGCCGCCACGCTCGCCGTCCACAGCATCGCGGTGATGATGAAGCCATTGCCGAGGGTGAAGATCACCGCCAATTCCGGCAGCCCGTGCGCATCGGCCGTGGTGGTCAGCGCTTGCAACTGCTCCGGGGCGATCCAGCCCGGCGCCTTGATCGCCAGCAGGTAGGCCACCGAGGGCAGGAAACCCAGCACCATCGCACCGGCATGGCGCGGCGGCGTGGCCTGGAAGGCCTGGGTGGTGATGTCGATGGCAACGTAGACGATGATCGGCGCCAGGACCGCCAGCGGCAGCCACTGCACCAGCCCGGAAATCAGCCCGAGCATGCCGCCGATGCCGACGAACAGGCCGGTCAGCAGGGTGTACCCGCTACGCGCGCCCATGTGCTTGTACGCCGGCTGGCCGATGTAGGGCGTGGTTTGCGCGACGCCGCCGCATACGCCGGCCACCAGCGTGGCGAAGGCTTCCACCAACAGGATGTCGCGGGTGCGATAGTCATCGCCGGCCGCGCGTGCGCTTTCGCTCACGTTGATGCCGCCCACCACCATCAGCAGGCCGAAGGGCAACAGCAGCGGCAGGTAAGGCACGGTCTGCGGCAGGCCTTCCAGGAAGCCCAGGCTCGGCCACGGCAGCACGACCACGGGCGCCGTCCACACCGGCAGCGCGAAGCCCGGCGCACCGAGGCCGGCCAGGCCCAGGCCGTAATACAGCGCGGTGCCGACGATCAGCGCCACCAGCACGCCGGGCAGCGGCACCGGCAGCCGGCCCTTGGCGATCAGCACGTAAAGCAGCAGGCCGAGGGTGACGAAACCTGCCACCGGCGCGCGCAGCGTCTCCAGCAGCGGCAGCAAGCCCATCAGCACCAGCGCGATGCCGGCGATGGAGCCCAGCAGCGAGGCCCGCGGCAGCGCGCGCGTGACCGCCTCGCCGAAGAACGACAACACCAGCTTGAGCAGGCCCATCACCACGAGCGAGGCCATGCCGAGCTGCCAGGTGGAAATGGCCGCGTCGGCCGGGCTCTGGCCCTGGCCCTTGAAGGCGACGAACGCCGGGCCGAGCACCAGCAACGCCATGCCGATGCTGGTGGGCGCATCCAGCCCCAGCGGCATGGCGGTGACGTCCTCGCGCCCCGTACGCGCGGCCAGCCGCCGCGCCATCAGCGTGTAGAGCAGGTTGCCCACCAGCACGCCGAACGCGGTGCCGGGAAACATGCGGGTGAAGACGATCTCGGCCGGAAACTGGAACAGGCCGATCAACGCCATCGCGATGAAGCCGAGGATGGTGAGGTTGTCGACCAGCAGGCCGAAAAAGCCGTTGAGGTCGCCGGCGACGAACCAGCGGGGACGCGAGGGGGTGGCGGTGCTCATGCGATGTCCGGGAGGGCGTGTAAGGGCGTCAGAACGACACTTCGACCGGCTGGCGCGACCACAGCACCGACTGGTGGCCGGTGGCCTGCTTCCAGGCCAGGCGGATCGCTTCGATGTCGGCGCGCCGCTGCGGCGTGTCCTCGTGCAGGATCACCAGCACCTTGGTGCGCAGGCGGTTGGGTTGGGGCGCACCGCGGAACAGCCACTGGCCGTAGGCATCGAACACGGTCAACCCATCGGGAAAACGCGGGGTGACTTCCTTGTCGAGGAACGCACGCCAGCGCTCCTCGCTGATCGGCGCATCCTGCGGGCGGTCGGCCGTGCCGCTTTCCTCGCCGACGCCGAAGTAGAGCTCGCTGCGCACCCAGCCACTGGCCTGCGCCGGGCGCAGCGCGTCGCCGCGCAGGTCCGCCGTGGTGCTCGCGGGGGCAGTGACGACCGGCGTGGCCGCGCAACCGGCCAGCAGAAGCGAAAGGGCAAGCAAGGAACCGCGAAGGACAAGGACAGGCTGGAACACGGGAACTTCCCTGGGGGAGGAGGAGGAGATTAGCCGGCCGCAGCGGCGCGGCTCATAACCAGCGGCGATGACTTCATGTCGAAAACCCGGCCACTGGCCGACGACAGAAAGTTAACATATCGCTTCATCCGGATGAATGTTCATCCTTCGTCACCGCTGGAGCTCCCCCCATGCATCGCCCCCTTCCCCGCCCGCTCGCCCTGGCCAGTGCCCTGTCGCTCGCCCTCGCCGCGCCCGCCTTCGCACAAGAGGCGAGCAGCGCCACCACGCTGGACACGGTGATCGTCACCGGCACCCGTGCCAGCAACCGCACCGTGCTCGAATCCACCGCGCCGGTGGACGTGCTCACCGCCGAGGACATCCGCAAGGCGGGCGTGGTCAATGGTGAGTTGGGCAGCGCGCTGCAGGCGCTGCTGCCCTCGTTCAATTTCCCGCGCCAGTCCAACTCGGGCGGCGCCGACCACATCCGCGCCGCGCAGCTGCGCGGCCTGTCGCCCGACCAGGTGCTGGTCCTGGTCAACGGCAAGCGCCGTCATGTCTCGGCACTGGTGAACACCGACAGCAAGATCGGCAAGGGCACCACCCCGGTGGACTTCAATTCCATCCCGGTCAGCGCGATCTCGCGCATCGAGGTGCTGCGCGATGGTGCCGGCGCGCAGTACGGCTCGGATGCGATTGCCGGCGTGATCAACGTGATCCTGGACAACGACCCGGACAGCGGCGCAGTGGAAGCCAGCTTCGGCGCGCACCACACCGACCTCAAGCCGATCGACCGCACGATCACCGACGGCCAGACCACCTTCCTCAGCGCCAAGGCCGGCACGCGCCTGGGCGGCGAAGGCGGCTTCATCAAGGCGGGCCTGGAGCTGAAGAACCGGGAGGCCACCAACCGCGCCGGCTTCGACCTCATCCCGCCGTGGGAGCAGACCGACAACAACCTCGCCCTGCAAGGCAAGCGCAACTACGCGATGGGCGATGGCCACAGCAAGGACATCAACGTGTGGTTCAACGGCGAGCTGCCGTTCGGCCAGGACGGCAATGGCCGGCTGTACGCGTTCGGCACCTACAACTCGCGCGATACCGAGGGCGACAACTATTTCCGCTACCCGGACGACAGCAGCAACTGGCCGGAGGTGTACCCGAATGGTTATCGGCCGGTGTCGCTGGGCGACAACCAGGACCTGCAACTGGTGGCCGGCGCACGCGGCCAGTGGGGCGAGTGGGACTACGACGCCAGCGTCGACTACGGCCGCAACGACTTCACCTACCGCCTGAAGAACTCGCTCAATGCCTCGCTCGGCCCGGACAGCCCGACCCGCTTCCGCACCGGCAGCTATGCCTTCGCGCAGACCGTGGGCAACTTCGACCTGAGCCGGGTGTTCAACACCGACGCGGCCAGCCACACGCTGGGCACCGGCGTGGAGCTGCGCCGCGAGGAATACCGCACGCACGCCGGCGACCCCGCCAGCTACGCGGCCGGCCCGTACACCGACCGCCCCACCGGCTCGCAGGCCGGCGGCGGCCTGAGCCCGCAGGACGAGGCCGACCTCTCGCGCAACGTGCTCGGCGCCTACGTGAGCCTGTCGAGCCAGTTCGGCGAGAAGTTCTCCACCGACATCGCCGGGCGCTACGAGCATTACCAGGACTTCGGCAGCCAATGGACCGGGAAGCTGGCTGCGCGCTATGAATTCGTGCCGGCCTTCGCGCTGCGCGCGGCCATCTCCAACAACTTCCGCGCGCCCTCTCTCAGCCAGATCGGCTACGAGGCCACCTCCACCGGCTACGATGCCGCCGGCCGCCTCACCCAGGGCCGCCTGCTCTCGGTGAACAACCCCATCGCCCAGGCACTCGGCGCGCAGCCGCTGGACCCGGAGAAGTCGCGCAACTACAGCTTCGGCTTCACCAGCCGCGTGGGCGAGCACTTCGACCTGTCGCTGGACTTCTTCCAGATCGACATCGACGACCGCGTCGCGCTCTCCGAAGACATCACCGGCGATGCGCTGACCACCTTCGTGGAGGACAACTTCGGCGTTTCCGGCGTGCAGAGCGCCAGCTTCTTCGTCAACGCCGCCGACACCCGCACGCGCGGCGCCGAACTCGTCGCCAACTGGCGGCAGGCGCTGGCCGGCGGGCAGTTGCTGCTCACCGGCACCTACAGCTATGCCAAGACCGAGCTGAAGGACATCGTGGCCACGCCGGCCGAACTGCTGGCGCTGGATCCGGATTACGTGCTGTTCGGCGTGGAGGAACGCAACACGCTGACCGATGCCACGCCGCGCACCCGGGGGCAGTTCGCCGCCAGCTGGAACAACGACCGCTGGTCGCTGCAATCACGCCTGAGCCGCTATGGCAGCGCCACGCGCGTATTCGATTTCGGCGACGGCTACGTGCCCACGCAGACCTATGGCGCGGAGTGGCAGCTCGACCTGGAAGTCGAATACCACGTGACCCCGCAGTGGAGCGTGGCGCTGGGCGGACAAAACGTGCTGGACAACTACTCGGACAAGTCGAACGAGGACATCTACTACTTCGGCAACCTGCCGTACGACGTGCTGTCGCCGATCGGCAGCAATGGCGCGTACTGGTACGGGCGAGTGCGGTACACGTTCTGATCGGGCGCGAGCGGCCTGCGCGCCGTTTCGGCAAGGGACCCGGGGCTGTCGCCTGGGTCCCTGCCCACGCCCGGGGCTCGCTCACCGTTCCATAACCTGAATATCACGCTCCGTTTGGCATCATGGGGCGCATGTCTGAAATCCCCCCTTTCCGACCGCCACCGCCGCTGCTGGATGACGGCTGCGCATTGTTCCTCGATGTCGACGGCACCCTGATCGAGTTTTCCGAAGATCCGGCCGGGGTCCACTTGCTGCCGCAGGTCCGTGAAGCCATCGGCGTGCTCAGTGATCGCCTGGGCGGGGCGGTGGCGCTGGTCAGCGGCCGCCCGCTATCGCAGCTCGATGCGCTTTTTGCCCCGTTGCGCCTGCCGGCCGCCGGCCTGCATGGTCACGAGCTGCGCAGCGACCTGGCCGCCCGCAGCGACATGCCGGCCGCCGAGGACACCACCGACTGGCTGCATTCATTGCACCAGCGCGCCGCGCACATGGCGCAGTCCCACCCCGGCGTGCTCGTCGAGGACAAGGGCGCCAGCATGGCCCTGCACTGGCGCGCCGCGCCACAGGCGGGCGAGGCCGTGCTGGCCTTTGCCCAGGACCACATCGCCCACTTGCCCGGGTACCGGCTGCAACCGGGCGATCACGTCGTCGAGTTCGTGCCGCAGGGCAGCGACAAGGGCGTGGCGGTCGAACAGCTGATGCAGCGCGCGCCGTTCCGCGGTCGCGTGCCGGTGTTCGTCGGCGACGACCTCACCGACGAATACGGCTTCCTCGCCGCGCAGCGGCTGGGCGGCTGGGCGGTACGCGTGGGCACGCGCGAACCGACCCAGGCGCGCCATGCGCTGCCCGATCCCCTCGCCGTCCACGCCTGGCTGCAGGAGAACGCCAGCGGCGGCTGATCCCTCCCGCCCCCTCCCCCCGGCAACAACCAAGGATCCTCCCCCCATGAGCGAACCGAACCTGGACCTGGGCGTCATCGGCAATTGCAGCTTCGGTGCCCTCATCGACCGCCAGGCCCGCGTGGTCTGGAGCTGCCTGCCCACCTTCGATGGTGACCCGGCCTTCTGCCACCTGCTCTCGCCGCGCATCGAGGGCGGCGATTTCTCGGTCGAACTGGAGGACTTCCAGGAGAGCGAGCAAGCCTACATCCCCAACACCGCGATCCTGCGCACGGTGCTGCGCGACAGCAAGGGCGGCGCGATCGAGGTGATCGACTTCGCGCCGCGCTGGCGCAACCACAACCGCTTCTATCGCCCGGTGAGCATCGTGCGGCAGATCCGCCCGCTCTCCGGCGCGCCGCGCATCGTCGTGCGCGCGCGCCCGCTGGCCGACTGGGGCGCACGCGCGCCGGAAGCCACCTGGGGCAGCAACCATATCCGCTGGCTGCTGCCCGACTTCACCTTGCGCCTGACCACCGACGTGCCGATCCGCTTCGTGCGCGACGCCCTGCCGTTCGTGCTCAACCATCCGGTGCACCTGGTACTGGGCGTGGACGAATCGCTGATGCGCTCGCTCACCGGCTACGTGCAGGAAGCCTACGAGCGCACCGAGGAATACTGGCGCGAGTGGGTGCGCTACCTCTCCGTCCCGCTGGACTGGCAGGAAGCGGTGATCCGCAGCGCGATCACCCTCAAGCTGTGCCAGTACGAGGACAGCGGCGCGATCATCGCGGCGATGACCACCTCCATCCCCGAGGCGCCGCACACGCCGCGCAACTGGGACTATCGCTACTGCTGGCTGCGCGATGCCGCCTTCGTGGTGCGCGCGCTCAACCGCCTGGGCGCCACCCGCACGATGGAGCAGTTCATCGGCTACATCTTCAACATCGCCACCACCGACGGCACCATGCAGCCGTTGTACGGCATCGGCTTCGAATCGGCGCTGGAGGAACACGAGGTCGAATCGCTGGACGGCTACCGCGGCATGGGCCCGGTGCGGCGCGGCAACCTGGCGTGGATCCAGAAGCAGCACGACGTCTATGGCAGCGTGGTGCTCGCCTCCACGCAGCTGTTCTTCGACCTGCGCCTGAAGGACCCCGGCGATGTGGCGACCTTCCGGCGCCTGGAGCCGCTGGGCGAGCGCGCCTACGCGCTGTACAACGTGCCCGATGCCGGCCTGTGGGAGTTCCGCGGCCGCGCCGAAGTGCACACGTATACCGCGGCGATGTGCTGGGCCGCCTGCGACCGCCTCGCCAAGATCGCCGACCGGCTCGGCCTGGAAGACCGCCGCAGCTACTGGCGCACGCGCGCCGACGAACTGCGTGCGCACGTGCTGGGCGAGGCCTGGAGCGCGGAGCGCAACCACTTCACGGACACGCTCGGCGGCCACCGGCTCGATGCCTCGTTGCTGTTGCTGGCCGACATCGGCATCGTGGAGCCCGACGACCCACGCTTCGTCGGCACGGTCGAAGCCATCGGCCGCGACCTCAAGCACGGCGATTCGCTGTACCGCTACATCGCGCCGGACGACTTCGGCGAGCCGGAAACCAGTTTCACCATCTGCACGTTCTGGTACATCGACGCGCTGGCCGCGATCGGGCGCAAGGACGAAGCACGGCAGATGTTCGAACGCATCCTCGACCGTCGCAACCACCTGGGCCTGCTGTCCGAAGACCTGGCCTTCGAGGACGGCGAGGCATGGGGAAATTTCCCCCAGACGTACTCGCATGTGGGGCTGATCATCGCCGCCATGCGCTTGTCCCGGAGTTGGCAGGAGGCTTCATGAGTAGATTGGTCGTCGTATCCAACCGCGTCGCGGTGCCCGGTGAAAGCAGGGCTGGCGGGCTGGCGGTGGGACTGCTGGCCGCGCTGCGCGAGCGTGGCGGGTTGTGGTTCGGTTGGAACGGCAAGGTGGCGCGCGGTGAGAGCGGCGCCCTCCACGAACAGGACGACGGTGACATCCGCTTCGTCACCATGGAACTCAACAAGCGCGACCTGGACGCGTACTACAACGGCTTCGCCAATCGCACGCTGTGGCCGCTGCTGCACTTCCGCCTGGACCTGGTGGACTACGACCGCAACAAGCGCGACGGCTACCGCCGGGTCAACGCGCTGTTCGCCGACAAGCTCGCGCCGATGCTGCGCGATGACGACACGGTGTGGATCCACGACTACCACCTGATCCCGCTGGCCTCGCTGCTGCGCGAGCGTGGCATCGGCTGCAAGATCGGCTTCTTCCTGCACGTGCCGATGCCCTCGGCCGATCTCGTGCAGGCGATGCCGGACCACGCGCGCCTGTTCTCCTCGCTGTACGCGTACGACCTCGTCGGCTTCCAGACCCAGCGCGACGTGGACCGTTTCCTTTCCTACGTGCGCCTGTTCGGTGGCGGCCGCCTGCTCGGCGATGGCGGCCTGGAAGCGCCGGGCGGGCGCCGGCTGCGCGCGGCGGCGTTCCCGATCGGGATCGATACCGAACTGATCGCCAGGCAGGCCAAGGCGGCGATGAGCAAGCAGGCGGTGCGCAACCTGCGCGGCAGCCTGCGCGACCGGCAGCTGGCGATCGGCGTGGACCGGCTGGACTATTCGAAGGGGCTACCCGAGCGCTTCCGCGGTTTCGAGCGCTACCTGGAGCGGCACCCGGACCAGCACGGCACCCTGACCTACCTGCAGATCGCGCCGGTCTCGCGCGGCGAGGTATCCGAGTACCGCGACCTGCGCAGCCAGCTCGAGCAGATCGCCGGCCACATCAATGGCGGACATGCCGAGCCGGATTGGACGCCGTTGCGCTACGTCAACCAGAACTTCACCCATGCCACGCTCACCGGCTTCTATCGCAGCGCGGCGGTAGGCCTGGTGACACCGCTTCGCGACGGCATGAACCTGGTGGCCAAGGAATACGTGGCCGCGCAGGATCCCGAGGACCCCGGCGTGCTGGTGCTTTCGCTGCTGGCCGGCGCGGCGGACGAGTTGCGCGAGGCACTGCTGGTGAACCCGCATGATCTCGATGGCGTGGCCGACGCGATTGCCACGGCCGCCACGCTGGCGCGGCCCAAGCGCATCGAGCGCTGGCAGGCGATGATGGAGCACCTGCGCCACAACGACATCAACCACTGGCGCCAGCGGTATCTGGAGGCGTTGGACGCGGCGTGATCGCGCCGCCGGGTCTTCCAGATCCGAAGGATCCGACGGTGTTCCAATCCTACACGTGCAATTCCGGGCAGGCGAAGCGCGGCATCACGGTTGGATCCAGGCCAGCGTGGCCAGCCGGCCGCTGCGGCGGTCGCGACGATGCGAGAAGAAATTCGCCGGCTCGGAGATCGTGCAGTGGGTACCGCCGTGGATCGCTTTCGCCACCAGCCCCGCAGCCATCAACCGCTGCCGCGCGAGGGCGTACAGGTCCACGCGCCAGTGGCCGGGCCGGGTGGCGGTGAAGGCGGCTTCGGCCGCCAGGTCGCGCGACACGAAGGCCGCGTGCACGTCCTCGCCGATCTCGTAAGCCTGCGGGCCCGCCGCCGGGCCCAACCAGGCGAGCAGCCGGGACGGCGGCGTCCGCATCGCCCCCACGGTGCGTTCGAGTACGCCGTCGGCCAGCCCGCGCCAGCCGGCGTGGGCGGCGCCGATCTCGCGGCCATCGTCGGCAGCGAACACCACCGGCAGGCAGTCCGCCGTGAGGATCGCAAGCACCACGCCGGGCGTGGCGGTCACGGCGGCGTCGGCGGTGGGTTCATGCTCGGGGCCCTGCCCGACGGGCGGCGCCTCGAAACGCAGCACGCCGGTGCCGTGCACCTGGCGCAGCCAGTGCGGCGCGGAGGGCAGGTCGGCCAGCGTCTGCAACTGTGCGCGGTTCGTCGCTACCGCCTCGGGTGCATCGCCTTCCGGGCTGCTGCGGTTGCCGAGATTGAAGTCATCGAACGGCGGCGCCGAGACGCCCGCGCCGTGGCGCAGCGTCACCCGCGCGTGCACGCCGGGCGGCGCGGGCCAGTCGGCGGGCAGCCAGGGCGCGGCCATCAGCGGCGTTCGCGCTCGGCGGCCTGCGCGGTATCGGCGCGCAGCGCGTCCATCAGCTGCTTCAGGTCGGCCGGTACCGGCGCGCTGGCGCGCACCGGCTCGCCGCTGATGGGGTGGGCGAACTCCAGGGTTTCGGCGTGCAGCGCCTGCCGCTTGAAGCCGCGCAGCGCGGCGGCCAGTTCCTCGGTGGCGCCCTTGGGCAGCTTCAGCGGGCCACCGTACAGCGGGTCGCCGATGATCGGGTGCTTCAGGTGGGCCATGTGGACGCGGATCTGGTGGGTGCGGCCGGTCTCCAGGCGGCACTCCAGCGCGGTGTGGGCACGGAAGCGCTCGCGCAGGCGGAAATGGGTGACCGCCTCGCGTCCGTCCTCGCGCACGGCCATCTTCAGGCGGTCGCGCGGGTGGCGGTCGATCGCCGCGTTAGCGGTGCCACCGGACACCAGCGCCCCCACCACCACGGCCAGGTACTGGCGGTGTACCTGCCGCGCGGAGAGCTGCTCCACCAGCGCGGTCTGTGCCTCCAGCGTGCGGGCCACGACCATGACGCCACTGGTGTCCTTGTCCAGGCGATGGACGATGCCGGCGCGCGGCAGCGCCGACAGCCCCGGGTCGCGGTGCAGCAAGGCGTTGACCAAGGTGCCATCGGGGTTGCCGGCGCCGGGGTGGACCACCAGCCCGGCCGGCTTGTCGATCACGAAGACCTGGTCGTCCTCGTAGAGCACGTCCAGCGGGATGTCCTGGGGCACGGCGTGGGTCTGGGTCTCCAGCACGGCCTGCAGGGTGACCACCTCGCCGCCCTTGACCGCATCGCGCGGACGCGCCGGGCTGCCATCGAGCAGGGCATCGCCGGATTTGATCCATTCGGCCAGGCGCGAGCGCGAGAATTCGGGGAAAAGCTCGGCCAGCACGGCGTCGAAGCGGCGGCCGGCGGCGCCATCGGGCACGACGGCCTGGCGGGGATCAGCGGGGGTCTGGGACATGGTGAAGGCACGGCAAAGGAGGGGGAATCGGCATCCGGCGGGGAATTTCAGTCGCTGGACAGGCCACTAGGCTATCATCGCCCTTTCGTTTTCCAGCTGCGTCCCGCCCGACCCATGATCCGACGCTCCGCAACGATGTCCGCGACCTTCCGCCTGTTCGCCCTGCTGCTGGTCGTGGCCCTGTTCGCCACCGGCTGCCACCGCGGCGCCAAGGACAAGAACCCCGACGAGGGCGTCCCCGTCGAGCAGCTCTACAACAAGGCCCATGGCCTGGCCAAGAAGGGCAACTGGGCCGGCGCCGAAGGCAGCTTCAAGCGCCTGATCGCCCAGTACCCCTACGGCCCGTACACCGAGCAGGCGATGATCGAGATCGCCTACGCGCAGTACAAGGCGGGCAAGCACGACGACGCGGTGTCGAGCATCGACCGCTTCATCCGCACCTACCCGACCCACCGCAACATTGCCTACCTGTACTACCTGCGCGGCCTGTCCAACTCCAACCGCGACACGATCTTCCTGCGCCGCGTCTGGTCGCTGGACCCGAGCCGCCGTGACCTCTCCACGCCGCTGCAGGCCTACAACGACTTCAACACCGTGGCCGACCGCTACCCGAACAGCCGCTACGCCGCCGATGCGCGCGCGCGGATGATCGTGCTGCGCGACGTGTTCGCCCAGCACGAGCTGGACAACGCGCTGTACTACATGCGCCGCGGCGCATGGGTGTCGGCGGCCGGCCGCGCCAACTACCTGCTGGAAACCTACCCGCAGAGCGCGTTCCAGTACGACGCCATCGCGGTGCTGGGCGAGGCCTACACGCAGTTGGGCAACAAGCCGCTGGCCGACGATGCCCGCCGCGTGCTGGAACTGAACGACCCGCAGCATCCCTGGCTGGTCGGCAACTGGCCGAAGTACCCCTGGGCGATCCGCAAGCTCAACCCGTTCGCCGGCGAAAAGTCCGCCGCGACCGGCCAGCGCAACGCGATCATGGACAAGAAGTGATCGACGCCTGATCGAACGAAAAGCAAAGGGCCCGCAAGGGCCCTTTCTTTTGTCTTTTACCATCGCATATCAACCCGAAGGTAGAGCCCCCCTTTGTTAAGGGGGGCGCGCCGAAGGCGCGGGGGATAGGCAAGGCAACAGCTGGGGCCCGAAGTTTGCGTAGCAAACTTTGGGGGCTAGGCCCGCGCAGCGGGACTAGCCAGCCGGGACTAGCCAGCATAGCCGTTGGTGATCGGGTAACGGCGCTCGCGCCCGAAAGCCCGGCGCGACACCTTCGGCCCCGGCGCGGCCTGGTGGCGTTTCCACTCGCTGATCCGCACCAGCCGCAGCACCTTGTCCACCACCTCGGCCGCATAACCGGCGGCGATGATTTCCTCGCGCGACTGCTCCTGGTCCACATAGCGGTAGAGGATGCCGTCCAGCACGTCGTAGGCCGGCAGCGAGTCCTGGTCGGTCTGGTTGGCGCGTAGCTCCGCCGAAGGCGGGCGGGCGATAACCGCCGGCGGGATCACCGGCGCGCCCCCCACCGTATTGCGCCACTTCGCCAGGCCGAACACCTCGGTCTTGTACAGGTCCTTCAACGGCGCGTAGCCGCCGCACATGTCGCCATAGATCGTGGCGTAGCCCACGGCGTATTCGCTCTTGTTGCCGGTGGTCAGCAGCAGGCCGCCGAACTTGTTGGCCAGCGCCATCAGGATCACGCCGCGACTGCGCGACTGCAGGTTCTCCTCGGTGATGTCCGGGGCAGTGCCCTCGAACATCGGGCCCAGCGCCGCGAGCAGGCCCTCGAAAGCCGGCTCGATGGCCACGGTCTCCAGCTTCACGCCCAGCGTGGCGCACTGCTCGGCGGCCAGGTCGTTGGACAGATCTGCGGTGTAGCGCGATGGCAGGCGCACGGCAGTGACGTTTTCCGCGCCCAGCGCATCGACCGCCATCGCCAGCACCAGCGCCGAATCGATGCCGCCGGACAGGCCGAGCCACACCTTGCGGAAGTTATTCTTGGCGCAGTAATCGCGCACGCCGCGCACGACGGCCCGCCAGGCCAGTGCATCCATGCTCTCGTCGCCGTCGTCCATCCACACCACGGGCAGGAAGCGGCGCTCCTCGCGGGTGTATTCGACTACCAGCCACTGGTCGGTGAAAGCCGCGGCGGCCGGATGCACGGTGCCATCGCCATCGGCGACCACCGAGGCGCCGTCGAACACCAGGGCATCCTGGCCGCCGACGACGTTGAGGTAGGCGATCGCCGCCCCGCTCTCGCGGGTGCGCTCTGCCAGCAGCGCGTCGCGCTGGGCATGCTTGCCACGCTCGAACGGCGAGGCGTTGGGCACCAGCACCAGTTCGGCACCGGCATCGACCGTGCCGCGCAGCGGCTCGGGGAACCACAGGTCCTCGCAGATCACCAGGCCCACCGGCACGCCGTTGACCTCGAACACGCAGTTGCCACCGTCCGGGTCCACGTCGAAATAGCGCCGCTCGTCGAACACCGCGTAGTTGGGCAGTTCGCGCTTGCGATAGGTATGCGCCACGCGGCCTTCGCGCAGCACCGAGGCGGCGTTGTAGACCACGCTGCCGGCGCTCTGCGGCCAGCCCACCACCGCCACGATGCCCTGCGTGGCCTGCGCGATGCGCTGCAGTGCCTGCTCGCAGTCGGCCAGGAAGCCCGGGCGCAACAGCAAGTCTTCCGGCGGATAGCCGCTGAGGGCCAGCTCGGGAAACAGCACGAGGTCGGCGCCGAACTCGTCGCGCGCCTGCGCGATGAACTCGATGATGCGCGAGGTATTGCCGGCCACGGCGCCGACAGGGAAGTCGAACTGGGCCAGGGCGATGCGGAGCGTCTGCGACATGCGGTGCCTCGGTATGGCGCCGGCGGCCGGACGGGGCCGCGCGGGAGGAAGAGATCCGTGCCTCCAGACGCCGGAAGGGCGCGGACAGCCACGGGATTACGCTGCCCGCCCATTATTCCAGAAGCGCACGGCGCCGGACCCGCCCGTGGCGGCACGCGCGGAAGGCACAAAAAAGAAAAGGCCGCCCGAAGGCGGCCTTTCCGTCCACGCCGAAGCGCGGATTACTTCTTCAGGCGCGCGGCAATCGCCGCACCCAGGTCGCCCGGCGAACGGACGGTGGTGACGCCGGCCGCTTCCATCGCGGCGAACTTGCCTTCCGCGGTGCCCTTGCCGCCCGAGGCGATCGCACCGGCGTGGCCCATGCGCTTGCCGGCCGGGGCCGAGGCACCGGCGATGAAGCCGACGACCGGCTTCTTGACGTGCTTGGCGATGTACTCGGCGCCGGCTTCCTCGGCGTCGCCGCCGATTTCGCCGACCATGATGATGCCTTCGGTCTGCGGGTCTTCGTTGAACAGCTTGAGGCAGTCGACGAAGTTCAGGCCGTTGATCGGGTCG
>Ga0310344_10001416_pt1 | contig 18333 bp, 20 predicted proteins | sample HC15DNA20200_MG_FD_203801 | JGI IMG/M metagenome (GOLD analysis project Ga0310344, IMG submission 203801) | Marine microbial communities from station ALOHA, North Pacific Subtropical Gyre - HC15-DNA-20-200_MG | ecosystem: Environmental > Aquatic > Marine > Oceanic | place: Pacific Ocean: North... | reverse complement strand
TGCGAATCGAGTCCCGCGGCCAGGCGACGCTCGTTATGACCGACGGGTTCTCGGACCGATTGCAGGCGCTATGGCTGGAGCTTGTGTCCCGAGATGGTAGCGTGCGCACGATACTGCTGCCCCGAGACGCCTTGTGTGACTTGCAAGGCATCACGGTGGAGCCCCTAGCGCCGTCGGGTTGAGTCCGTCTGTGAGCCGGCTCGTTTGCGCCGCCGCTTGCGCTTGGGGGCTTCGACGGCAATGTTAGTCAGCCGGTAATCGCCACTACCACCGACACGGTGCCCACCCACCAGGTTTGCGCGGTGCGGGCAACGAGCCAGCCGCTGCTGCCCAGGTCGTCGTTTAAGGCACCGAAAAACCGAGTCGGACATAGCGGCGTTCGACCAGCGGGGCTGGCACGGGTGTGCTTATCCCGCACCCGCACGCAACGTAGCCGTCGGGGGGTGGGTAAGCACTCGCCGCGTGCCGAGCAGCCCGGCGAGGCCGATCCCGAGTGCGCCCGCTGGAACACCAAGGATCCAAATCCACGGGTTGCCGTGATAGGGCAAATCGAATACTTGGGTCGCAAGGATGATCCCTGTGAGGGAGGCGCCCCCCGCCGCAAGGATCCCTGCTAGTGCACCCAGCGTTAGGAATTCCGCCGAGAGCCCATGCCAGACGCGACTGCGGCTTGCCCCCAGCGTGCGAATGAGTGCGGTCTCGAAGCGTCGTTCATCCATGGTGGCCCGGATCGCCGCCGCGAGTACCGACAACCCGGCGATTAAGGTGAACAGGAAGACGAATTCGACGCCACGGGTTGCCTGGTCCATCAACGCGCGAACCGTCGACACGAGTGCATCTAAGTCAATCACCGTGACGGAAGGGAAGCGACGTACGAGCTCCGCTAAAACGTCCCGCTGACGGGTGGGCAGATGAAAGCTCGAGATGAAGGTCGAGGGCTGGGCGGCCAGCTGGTCGGGGGAACCGAGGACGAAGAAGTTGACGTTGAACGATTCCCACTTTACCGCCCGCAAGCTGGTTATCGAGGCAGTGACGGGTACGCCTGCGATGAGAAAAGTGACCTCGTCGCCAATCTCGAGCGCTAGCGTTCGGGCAATGCCTTCCTCGAACGAGAGCTCCGCTCCTTGGCCCCGGTCCGGCTGCATCCACGTCCCGGCCGAGAGCGTGTTGCCTTTGGGCAAAACGGTACTGTAGGAGAGATTGAACTCGCGGGTCGCCAAGCGCCGCGTCCGTCCTTCGGTAAAGTCCTCTCCCTTCACTGCCCGTCCGTTGATGGCCGAGAGACGACCGCGGATCATCGGGTACACCGCAGCTTCCTCGATGCCGTGGCCTCGCAGATAGCGTCGAACATTGTCCGCTTCGGTCGGTTGGATGTTGATCAAGAAGTAGTTTGGGGTGTCGGGTGGCAAGTTGGCTTGCCAAGTCTCGAGAAGGTCCGAGCGCACGATAGCAAGTAGCAGCAATGCCATTAACCCGAGCCCGAATGCGACCACTTGCACTGTGCTCGACTTGCCGCGCCGGGCGATGTTGGCGAGCCCGAACCGCCAGGCAACGCCAACCTGACCCCGCAGCCCGCGCAGACTGTATATGAGCACGGCGGCAGCGCCGGCGAGAAGGATACTGCCGCCCACAGCGGCCCCGATGACGTAGATGGCAAGTGTGAGATCGTTTGCGAACCATAGGACCAGACCGCATGCGGCTGAGGCAGCGGCGAGGTACGCAGCGGCGCCCCCCGGTGAGAATCCTCCGTCGTCGGCTCGAAGTACCCGGCCCGGCGGAACCCGCCCGAGCTTCAACAAAGGGGGCAATCCGAACCCGAGCAGAACGACCATGCCGAAGCTAAGCCCGAGCCCCGCTGCGGCGGCGGAAGGTTGCGGTAGCCCGGTGAGCAAGAGCGGTGAAAGCAAGCCGACGAGAGCTTGTTGCGCGAGGAATCCGAGTGCGATCCCGATGACTCCGGCACCGAGTCCGACGACCACCAGCTGGATGAAGAAGATGGCCGTCACTTCCTGCACCGCCGCGCCGAAGCAGCGCAGGAGCCCGGCCGTATCGACGTGGCGCCGCGCATACCGTTGCGCGGAAAGGCCGATGGAGATACCGGCCAGCAGCACCGCAGACAGCGCGGCAAGCCCCAGGAACTGTCTTGCTCGGACGAGGGCCATGCGCATTTCTGGCCGGCCTTCCTGGACCCCCTGGACGCGTTCGCCCGGCGCCGGCGCCGCCGCAAGCCAGTCACGGTATGCGTCAATCGCCTCCGGCGGACCCGCGACGAGCAGCCGATGTTTCACGCGGCTCCCTGGCTGAACTAGCCCAGTACTGGTGACATCGGCCAGATTGAACATGAGGCGTGGCGCGATGTTGAATACGTCGCCCGCTCTGTCGGGCTCATAGGTGATGATGCTGGCCACCGACAGGGTGGTTTCCCCCAACTGGAGTGGGTCCCCCGGGGTGACCTTTAGCACCGACGCGAGTCGCGGGTCGATCCACGCCGATCCCGAGGCGGGAACACCCGTGGTAGGCGTTTCGGTCCCAAACAAGGTTTGGGATAAACGCACCGCGCCCCGGAGGGGGTATCCGGCACCCACTGCCTTTGCTTCCACGAGCTGAAATTCTTCCCCTCGCATGACCACGCTGCGCATGGCGAGCGTCCGCGCGGTTTGCAAACCGAGCCGCTGCGCTTCGGCCACTCTAGACTCTGCGATGGGCGAGCTTGCGCGGATGACAAGATCGGCCCCGAGCAGCTCCGCGGCTTGCCGTGTCATGCCTCGGTCGAGCCGGTCGGTGAATAAGCCGACGGCGGTAATGCTGGCCACGGCGATGATCATTGCTCCGACGAGCACGGAAAGCTCGCCGGCTCGGATCTCCCGTAGAAGGATTCGAAGGGCTACCTTGACAGCGCCAGTCACCGGTGCGTTCCGCCGACGGTCCGGCCGGCCGCCAGCTCAACCTGCCGACCGCATTCGCCAGCCAATGAGAGGTCGTGAGTGACGAGCACCAAGGTGGTGCCTTCGCGGGTGTTCATATCGAACAGTAGCTCCGCCACTTGTTCTCCCGTTCGGCGATCGAGATTCCCTGTCGGCTCGTCGGCGAACAGCACGTCAGGTTCCGAGGCGAATGCACGCGCGATGGCTACGCGTTGCTGCTCTCCCCCGGAGAGCTGGTTCGGATAGTGGCGCAGCCGGCTCTCGAGCCCAACTTGCGCCAAGATATTCCGGGCCTTGTCGCGAGGTTTCGCGCCGCCTGCGAGCTCCAGTGGCAACATGACGTTCTCGAGCGCCGTTAAGCTTCCCAGCAACTGAAAGCTTTGGAAGACGAACCCGACGTGGTCGGCCCGCAACGCCGCCCGACCGTCCTCATCGAGGTCACCCAAGGTCTTGCCAGCGAGCTGCACTTGGCCCGAGCTTGGGAGGTCAAGGCCCGCCATCAAGCTGAGCAAGGTGGATTTTCCGGAGCCAGATGCACCGACGACTGCAAGGGTTTCGCCAACCTCGACTTCGAGATTGACGCCTTCGAGGATAGTGAGCTCGCCCTCGGGGCTAGGTACCCGTTTTGCAAGCTCGCGGGTGACGATCATTGGTTCCATGTCTGCACCTATAATCGGTGGCAAGATGCCGTGTCAAAATCCCTGTCCCAGACCCCGTTTTCGCACCGATTCACGGACGCGGTGGGCCGCGGCCCTAGCGATGCTCGGTGCGCTCCTTGCACTCCGACCAGCGTGCGCGGAAGTAGTTCTGGTGCTCGGTGATTCCTTAAGCGCAGGTTATGGCATCGCGTTGGAGCAAGGCTGGGTGAGTTTGCTCGAGAAGCGCTTGGGCGACGGGCACCAGGTCGTCAACGCGAGCATAAGCGGAGACACCACCGCCGGGGGGGTGCAACGCATCGACAAAGCCCTTGCACGGCACCGTCCCCACGTGGTCGTGCTCGAGCTGGGCGGCAACGACGGCTTGCGCGGGCTGTCGTTGCGGGATCTTGCTGTGAATCTGACTCTGATGATTGAGCGCTCGCAAGCGGCGGGCGCGCGGGTCATGTTGGTAGGCAATCGCATTCCCCCCAATTTGGGTCCGGTGTACGCCAAGCGTTACCACGAGCTGCACTTCGACCTGGCGAAACAGCACAACGTCGCGCTCGTGCCGTTCCTTCTCGATGGTGTCGCGACGGTGGCGGCTTTGATGCAAGAAGACGGCATCCACCCCAATGCCGATGGACAACCGAAGCTGCTCGAGAATGTCTGGCGTGTGCTGGCGCCGTTGATGGCGCGGCCGTGACCTTTCACCGAGTCGCGCGTTGGCCGTGGTGTTTTCGGTGATAAGCGGGGAGTCGGCGAGCTGGTGCGAAATAGGGCGTAAGGGGCTGGCAACGATCGTGCTCGCAGGCTTGTGCGGGTGTACTGAACTTGGATACTACGCGCAGTCGATCGAAGGTCATCTCGACATCATGGGGCGGCGTCAGCCCGTGGAAGTGCTCATGGAAGGGACGGCAACCGATGAGCGCTTGCGCCGCCGCTTACGTCTCGCTCAAGAGATCCGTACGTTTGCCTCCGAGCGACTGGGGTTGCCCGACAACAGAAGCTACCGGGACTACGTGGACGTGGGACGTCGGTATGTCGTGTGGAACGTCGTGGTAGCCCCCGAGCTGTCACTCTCCCCTAAGGGCTGGTGTTTTCCGGTCATCGGCTGTGTGTCCTATCGCGGCTACTACGATGAAGCGCAAGCTCGGGCGTTCGCGCGCAAGTGGGGTGATGACGGATACGACGTGGCTGTGGGTGGGGTACGGGCCTACTCGACACTGGGGTGGTTCGATGACCCCCTACTCAGCACGATGCTAAGCGGTTCCGAGACCTACTTAGCGGGCATCGTCTTTCACGAACTCGCTCATCAAGTCGTTTACATCGACGACGATACCGCATTCAACGAGGCGTTCGCGGTCGCGGTGGAACGCGAGGGGGTGAAACGCTGGCTCGCGGCGCGGGCGCCTTCGGAGGAGGCGCGTGCTGCGATTGATCAGAACGCGGCACGCCAGACCCGCCATCGCGCATTCCTTGCCCTGGTCGGTAAAGCGCGGAAAGACCTCGCCAAGCTGTACGCTAGCGGGCGCCCGGCGGCGAAGATGCGGGCGGGCAAGCGGGCGAGATTGGATGCGCTCACGGCCCAGTATGCCGCGCTTCGTGCAGCTTGGGGCGGATACTCGGGCTACGATGCGTGGTTTGGTGATGAGCTGAACAACGCGAAGCTGGCGTTGCTGGCCACCTACTGGGATAAGGTACCTGCCTTCGAGCAGTTGCTTGCGAGCAATGGGGGAGACTTACCCCAGTTTTACACTGAGGTGGCACGAATCGGTGCGCTGCCTCGGGTGGAGCGCGACGCCACGCTGGCGCAGCTGCAACATCGGTCGGCCAAACAATAGGAGAGGCGTCCAGTGTCGAGTGACGACCCAGTGCTGCAAGAAGCCGTAGCGCGATTCATCGCGCACTACGACCATGTGCGGTCGAATGAGCCGATGCGTGAGCCGACGGCTGTAACCTTAGCGACGGCAAACGCGATGGGCCAGCCGTTCGCCCGGACGGTGCTGCTTAAAGGCGTCGATCCCTCGGGGTTCGTCTTCTACACGAACTCACTCAGTCGAAAAGGCCGTGACCTCTCGATTAATGCCCGCGCGGCGTTACTCTTTTTCTGGCAAGGACCACTCGAGCAAGTGCAGGTCGAAGGCACGGTGAGCGAAGTCTCGGTTGAAGAGGCCGAAGCGTACTGGTCCTCTCGCGCCCGGGAGAGTCAGGTCGGCGCTTGGGCGTCCTTGCAGTCGGAGCCGCTCGCTTCACGAGAGGAACTCGATGGACGGTTCGCGTCCTTTGATGCCCAGTTCGGGGTTGAAGTGGCCCGGCCGTCGCACTGGTTGGGCTACCGGGTGCGTCCAGAGCGAATTGAGTTCTGGTCCGGCGGGGCTCACCGCCTCAATCACCGAGAGAGCTATGAGCGCGGGGCGGCCGGCTGGTTCAAGCAGCTACTCTATCCCTAGTCCGCGCATGACGGCATCGTGCAGGACTTCGATTTCCAGGGGGCCGGGGGCCCGGCTGTCGTGGCACGCTATGCTGGCCCAGCCTGCGTGCCGCGAGGATCGGGCGTAAGCCTTTGAGGCGAGCGAGTGAATCGCCTTGCTAGCGCATTCGTAGCCGCGCGGTTATAGGCAAGCACATTAGCGCCGAGAGCCGGTGGTCGACCCATGTTGGCGTCCTCGCGGTCGATCGGCGTGTGGGAGGGCGCTGGGCGGGCCTGGGCCATTTAGGGGGTGGACCCGGTGTCGAAGTCTCGAAATTCGACGGGTAGCGCCCCCGGCGTGTCGTCGAGAAACTTGTAGTCGCTGACCACGTCCACACGGCGGGGTTCGAAAATACGCAGCGGTAGCGGGCTTCCGGGAAAGCGTATGGTTCCCATCGGAAAGAGACGGCACTCGCGGGTTGTCACGGCATTATTCGACGCGGTCGGCGCCCCACCGGGGAAGCAACGATTGGTCGATTTCTAGATGGTCGAGGATGCGCGCAACAACAAAATCGATAAGATCCTCGATACGCGTGGGATGCTGATAGAACCCGGGCGCCGGCGGCATGATGACCGCGCCGAGGCGTGCGAGCTTCAACATGTTCTCGAGGTGGATCGCGGAAAAGGGCATCTCCCGGGGGACCAGTATGAGCTGTCGGCGTTCCTTGAGCGCGACGTCAGCCGCGCGGTCGATGAGCGAGCGGCAGGTGCCCGCGGCAATGGCAGCCAGCGTGCCGCTCGTGCACGGGACGACCACCACTGCACGGGGTGCGTTCGAGCCGCTTGCCATCGGGGCCATCCAGTCCTGCAGGCCGAATACATGCAGCGTGCCCAGTCCCTCGAAACGCGCCGTCAGAACAGCTCGGATCTCACTCGGTCGGCTCGGTAATCGAAGATCCGTCTCCGTGTTCACCACCATTCGGCCAGGCTCGCTGATCACGAAGTGAACCTCTTCGCCGGCAGCGATCAGGACCTCAAGCAAGCGCAATGCGTACTGGGCCCCGGATGCGCCCGTCATTGCGACAACGATAGCTCGATTGCTCACCGCCGTTGTACCTCCTCGAGCGTGCCCTGGGCTTTGTCGCCCAAACGTTTCAGCAGTCGATTGTGGATTCCGTTGAAGTCGCCGTTACTCATGATGACCACATGGTCGCCTGCACGTGCGATGTCGGCAACTCGTCGAACGATTGTTTCTGTGTCGCCCGCGACGTGCGCCCTGTCCCCGAGCGGTGCCAGCGCCTCGGCGAGCGCCCCGGCCGAATCGGGTGGTGCAAGCGCAAACACTGTATTGGCGTCGGCCAAGGCCGATGCCAGCGATTCGTGATGGACACCGGCGCGCATCGTATTCGAGCGAAGCTCCAGCACCGCGAGGAGGCGGGCGGCAGGATTCGCCCCGCGCAGCGCACTAAGGGTCGCTGCGACCGCCGTCGGGTGGTGCGCGAAGTCGTCGTACACCGTAACGCCGCCCGGTGAACCGATGCGTTCAAGGCGTCGTTTCACACCAGTGAACGTCCCAAGCGCCTGTACCCCTTCGTGCAAAGGCACACCGGCGTGACGGGCCGCGGCGAGCGCGGCGGTGCCGTTGAGCACGTTGTGCGTACCGAGAAGTGTCCATTCGACCCAATGGGTAGCGCCATCGGAAGCCGTAACCGAAAACGCCGAGCCGTCTGCGGTAAGGAGCCTGGCTTGAAGCGCACCCACTTCAAGCCCTATGGGTAAGACCTCGCTCCAGCATCCGCGGGCGAGCATGTCGTCGAGCGCACGATCGGGCACTGGACGGATGAGTAGCCCGCTGCTCGGCACGGTGCGTACTAAATGGTGGAACTGCGTCTGAATGGCGTTCAGATCCGGAAAGATGTCGGCGTGATCGAACTCGAGATTGTTCAACACGACGGTGCGCGGATGGTAGTGCACGAACTTCGATCGCTTGTCGAAAAATGCGGTGTCGTACTCGTCGGCCTCCACGACGAAGAACGGGGCCTCGCCCAAGCTCGCCGGCACGCCGATTCCAGGGGCCAAGCCGCCGATCAAGTGCCCTGGGCTCATACCGCACTCACGCAATATCCACGTGATCATTGCCGATGTCGTCGTTTTACCGTGCGTGCCCGCGACCGCGATGACCCAGCGATCCTGCAAGACCTCTCTGGCAAGCCATTCTGGCCCAGATGTGTAGGCGAGCCCGCGGTCGAGGCAAGCTTCCACCTCCGGATTCCCACGGCTGAGCGCGTTTCCGATGATGACGACGTCCGGCACGCGCTCGAAGGCAGCTGCGGAGTAACCGGTGCTAGCCGCGATGCCGGCATCGGACAACACGTCGGACATGGGCGGGTATACGTTCTGATCCGACCCCGTGACCTCGTAGCCTAAGCGGCGGGCGAGGAGGGCGATCCCGGTCATGAACGTGCCGCAGATGCCGATGATGTGCACGTGCATCAGCGCAGCGGATCCTCGCCCGGCGCAAGTGTGGGCTGCCCGGCAACGTTGGTCGAATCTAGGGCAGGATTCGGGAACATCGCGGAGAGGACCAGATAGGTCACCACGATGAGCATGAAGGCGATGGCCGCTCCGGTTGCGAATCGAACCGATAGCGCGTGGCGCATGACGTGGGCGACAATAGCCCAGTTCCAGCACATCAATCCCAAGAGTAACAACTCCGCGCCGGCGGAATCAGCCCCGCGGGCTCGCGCTCCCACGATGGCGACGGTGATGGGGAGGGCGATGATATTGAGTAATATCCCAGCGCCCGCGAGCGCCGTCACCGTTTGCACGATGCGCTGCGATTTGCCAGCTTGCTGCAGCAGCGCAACGACGATGAGAAAGACCACCACCAGATTAGCGAGCGCTACGAGCACCGCACTGTTGAATGGGAAGTGCACCGTAGCGACGGCGGTGCGGCAAACCAGGTTCACTGTGAGCGTGACACCCAGTAAAAGGTGGGATACAGGTAGGTCCTGCGGCGCTAGCCGCAGCAGGCAGATGGCCCAGAAGGGCTTGATCAAAGTCAGCAAGCGCGTCACACATCCAGCGGGGCCGAGGCGGAAATTGTACCTTGCGCGCAATCATCCGAAGCGCTGCCCCTGGACGACACGGCGCGCAGCGCTAGAACACGGGCGACAGCGGTGGCCAAAATGCGCATTGGTGTGGATCTCGGCGGGACGAAGATAGAGGCCGCGGCGTTGGATGACGAGGGTGATATCGTCGTCCGTAAGCGAATAGACACGCCGCAGGGTGCCTACTCTGCGACCGTAAGGGCAGTTGCGGATCTCGTCGTACATGTCGAGAGTACACTGGGGTGCCGGGCGAACGTCGGCGTTGCTACGCCCGGTGCGATCTCACCGGCAAGCGGGCTTATAAAGAACGCGAACTCCACCGCACTGAACGGTCAGGCATTGGACCGCGACCTTGCCGCGGCGCTTAATCGCCCTGTTCGCCTTGCCAACGACGCCAATTGCTTCGCCTTGTCCGAAGCCATAGACGGTGCCGGGGCCGGCGCCGCTGTCGTGTTTGGGGTGATCATCGGAACCGGTGTTGGAGCGGGGATCTGCGTCGATGGGCGGGTGCTGACCGGACCCAATGCGATTGCCGGGGAATGGGGACACAACCCGTTGCCGATGCCGTCGGCTGATGAGCTGCCCGGTCTCTTGTGCTATTGCGGTCGACTCGGTTGCATTGAAACGTATCTTTCTGGCCCCGGGCTCGTGGGCGACTATCGCCAGACATCCAGTCAGGTCGGGGCCGAGCAGGCGCAGCGGGTCGAGCCGATTATCGACGCTGCGGCCGCTGGCGAGCGGGCCGCACAAGAGGCCCTCGGTCGATATTATGACCGTATGGCGCGTGCGCTTGCCCACGTGGTCAATGTGCTTGACCCTGACGTTATTGTGCTCGGTGGCGGACTATCTAACCTCGATGGGCTCTACCACGAAGTCCCCAAGCGATGGGGAGCGCACGTCTTTTCCGATGCCGTCGCCACACCTATCAAACGGCCTGTGCACGGGGATTCGAGCGGCGTGCGCGGGGCAGCTTGGCTGTGGGCGCCCGACGAGTCGGCTACGCGCTTTCATTATCGACAACGTTGATCGGTTCGGGGTCACCCGTCTTGAGCCGGGTCAACGCGCGGCGGTCGCGTTTCGAGGGCCGGCCGGCCCGTTCGGCCCGCATGCGGGCGGCTTCGCGTCGCGCCAGCGCCTCCGTTGCGCGTCGCTCGATGCTTTCCGGGAGCTCCTCGTAGAGTGTTGCCGCGACCGTTGCTGGACCTCGTCGGGGAATGATCCCGCGCACCACCACGTCGAATTCCGTTTCTCCACGGGAAATATTGACCCGAGTGTCGATGCGAACGGGCTTCGAGGGTTTTACCCGCTGACCCCCTACGTGAACCCGGCCGCCATTGACAGCGTCGGCGGCTTGACTGCGCGTCTTGAAGAAGCGGGCCACCCATAACCACTTGTCAATGCGTTGCTCTGTCAACACAGTCTGGCTCATTCGCGCACGCTCGAGATGTTGAAGGCCTTCACTATACGGCGGTCCGGTCGCTAACTAAGCCGGAGGGGGCGATTCTACGGCACAGCTGATTTTGTGAACGCCGACCCGTTGTGGGAGTGGGATTCCCCACAGAAGGGCCTGGTGAATGCGTTGACGGCCTTGGCCGACCCCACCACACTTTTGCTACGCAACGCGAAATTTGCCCCTATGCCCGAGCAATCCAACTCCGCCGTCGTACTCTTTGCCGACATTACTCATGCGAGTGGTCTGTTCTCGGAGCTCGGTGCGACGTGGGCGGTCGATGTCATCTCCTCGGTTCATGAGCACCTGCGCGAGGTAACGAGGCGCCACCACGGCGAAGTCATCAAGACGGTCGGCACTGAGATTATCTGTTCGTTTGATCGACCTGACGACGCCGCAATGGCCACCGGTGATATGCATCTGCGAATCCGTCGTGCGGCGGAGGGGGCAGATCCCGAGCGCCGCGAGGAAGTGGGCATGCGGGATATCCGGCTGAGCATGGGTTTGCACTTTGGTCCGATCCTTGCCGAGGATGGCGACGTTTTTGGCGATACGGTTAACGTGGCGGCGCGCTTGATGGGTATGGCGAAGGCAGGTCAGACTTTGTGCTCGCGTCAGCTCGTCGATGAGCTGGCGATCGAGTTGCGCAGTTCGATACGCTTCTTCAACAAGGTCTCGCCGCGCGGAAAGTCCGAAGCGGTTGAGATACACGAGATGCTGTGGGAGGTCGAGGACCTCACGATCGAAGCAACCGTGATGGCATTGCCGCAGCAGCGTAAACGCCACGGACGCCTGCACATCCGATGCGGCGGCGAGGAGTTCGAGCTCGGCGACGCTATGCCCACCTTATCGATCGGTCGAAGCGCCGATAACGATTTGGTGTATCCGGGCAATTTTGCCTCCCGTAAGCATGCGGAGATTGAGTACGCGAGAGGCCGGTTCAGCATTATGGATCAGAGCGCAAACGGCACTTATGTGGTTTGCGAGGACGGCACAGTGGTGCCGTTGCGGCGCGACAAGCATGTGCTTGACGGGGTGGGCTCGATATACCTCGGCGAGCTGCCCGAGAGCCACCCTACCGCGGTGATTAAGTACAACTGCGAGTAAGCGCTAGCGTTAGAACGACTGCAGCTGCTGTTGCGTCGGTTCGGCGCAGCAATACCAGGGCTCTGAATGGTGCGGAGGCGGTGCTGATGTCGGCGGTGCGATCGGGGACGCGTCTAAGCCGAGCGCCTTATGGGTGGCTTCCCAGATCTGCGTGAAGGTCTCGGTGCGGGTCCACGAGTTCTGCTCGCCCAGCTCGGCAGCTGCTTGTACCGTGCGGTGGAGCGCATCCACCCGTGGATCGGCATGGACCCAAGGATATCCGAGCAGCTTCGGGTCGAAACGGCCAATCAGCTGGTCGAAGCCGGGCAATGCTAGGAGTCTCGAGCCTTGCGGGACGAGTAGACGAATACTGAGCTGGATCGCGGGCACGGACTCGATGAGGTCGAGCTCGATGAGCTTGTTGAGTAACCCCAAGTAGCCATCTAACGTCGACCACGGATGAAACGCCACGAAAGTGGGCGCCAATGCGATACCCGCCTCTCGCATCAAGCGCACTGCTTCTTCGAAATCCGCACACGTGTGGTTCTTCTCAAGCTTGGCGAGCACGTCGTCGTCGATCGATTCGACGGCGCTCGTTACGAACCGACAGCCAGTGGCTGCGAGCTCCGGCAGCACCGAGCGGTGCTTCAGCAGATGTTCGACCTTGATCGTGGCATCGTAGGTGACGTTAGGGTGTTGGGCGTGAAGGGCCCGAACGAGCCGCAAGGCGTGCGTTGGGCCGTTCAAGAAATCCGGATCGCCGAAAGAAATGTGTTGCGCGCCAGCCGCTACTTGCTGCGCGATGTCGGCAAGCACAACATCGACCGGGACGATTCTGAAGCGGCCTTGGTACACCGGAACGACTGGGCAATGACGGCAAAGATGCTTGCAGCCGCGGCTGCCTTCGGCGAAGCCTAGGGTAAGGGGTTCGGGCCCTGCTCCGAGCAGCTGGGCATACTGCTCGAGCGGCGGCAGGTGCTCGCGGTCTGGTACTCGGAAGGCGAGTTTCTCGACACGGGATCGATGAAAAACCTCCGGCAAGTCGTCCTCGCGCACGCGCGTTGCGAGCTCGAGCAGATCGGCTTCGAATTCCCCTCCCAACACCCCGCGGACACCAAGCGATGTGAAGTAGGCTTCGTTAACGGGCGCGTACAGACCGTAAACGCACAGGTAGGCACGAGGGGCAAGCGCGCGAATTCTTGGTAGGGCCTCGACCGCGATTCGCGTTGCCGTGTGCATGGCCAGGTGGATCGCAATCAACCCAGCGTCTTCGATCACGTGATCCTCAAGCGAGGATTGCGAAAGATCGATGCAGATCACTTCGAAACCCCGAGCACGAAGCCACGCGGCGGGCTCGGCTAGGCCGAACGGTTGGCGTCCCAGCTCATACGGGCTGATGAGTACCACTTTCATGGAACGCCCATGATAGAGTGCTTCGCCTTTCACGGCTGGGTAAGCATCGATGGTGTTCGGTCTTGTCGTCAATGAAGGTCCCTACCAGCATCAAGCGTCGGATACCGCTTATCAGTTTGCTCGCGCCGCGCTGACTACGGGGCACGAGATCCTACGGGTGTTCTTTTACCACGACGGTGTCTACAACGGGACCCGTCTCACCGTTGCGCCTCAGGATGATCGGGCGGTCACGGAGCGTTGGAGTGCCCTTTCCGAGGAGTACAGCCTAGACCTCGTGCTGTGTGTGGCGGCGGCCCATCGCCGCGGGATCCTCGATGAAGCCGAGCGTAGGCGAAATAGCAAGGACGCGGAGAATCTGGCTCCAGGCTTCCGTATTTCTGGTATCGGCCAGCTGGTGGAGGCGGCAATCCTCGCCGACCGGTTGGTGGTGTTTGGGGATTGACGTTGTGGTGAGCGGATACCGAAAAGGACGCGAAGTAGTCGTCAAACGTCTCCTCTACGTCAACCGGCGGCCGCCTCACGGCACGATCTACGGCCACGAGGGTCTGGAAGTTCTGTTTACCGGGGCGGTGTTCGACCAACTGGTGACGGTCCTGTTCCTGGACGATGGGGTCTATCAGCTCGTACGCGATCAAGATCCGAGCGCGCTCGGGCTCAAGAACTACGCGAAGGGTTTTCGTGCGCTTGAGGAGCTGGGCGTTGAGGCCATCTGCGTGGCCAAGGACGACTTGGCCACGAGGGGGTTGGTGCCCGAAGACCTCGCACTACCTGCTGCGCTGGTTTCGCGCGAGGAGATAACCGCCCTTATGGAGAGCCATGACGTGATATTGAGTTTCTGACCCCACGATGGTGACGCTACACACCGTGAACAAGACCCCGTTCGAGAGAGGGTCGCTCGCGAGCTGTCTGAAGTATGCGGCTTGTGGTGCGGTGGTGCTGCTGATCGAGGATGGGGTCTACGCGGCGGTTACCGGCAGCGAGGGTGCGAAGCTGCTGGCCACGCGGGCGCACGAGATCAGGATCTGCGTTCTGGGCCCGGACCTCGAGGCGCGCGGGATTGGTGCCGCCCGCTTGATGGCCGGGCTGGAGATTGTTGACTACGAACAGTTCGTGGTCCTCGCGACGCAGTGTGAGCGCGTACAGTCCTGGCTTTGAGCGGTGTTCCCCTAGTGGGTATCCCACAAGCGTTCCTCTGGGCTCAGGTAGAAATCGCGCCGGGCGCCGTTGCCGTCTGTGCAGATCCGCCCGACCGTTGATTCAAAGGGGATGCTGGGCGCCTAGGGCCCGTCGAGCAGGCATTTCCAGCGCATAGAACCGGCGCGGTCGGCCTTTGGCGTCGGCTTGCCGCTCAGCATGAGGCGTTCGGTGCTGATATCTAGACATGCCCGAGCAGCGCATAGTGGTCGATGTCGAATACATCGAGGCATTCGATGCGCTGCCAGCGGCGTAAGCGTCGCCTTTCGATGATCCGAGACCGGCTCCGAGCGTTGCGTCTCGAGTAGTTAACGAAGCGTCTTGTGGGGCCTTTAATATGCGTATCGACACACTCGAGTGACGGACGAGCGCATTCGGTGCGGGCTGTAAGTCGGTTTGATGTCGTTGCCCTGTCGCTTTGGGTGCGAAGGGCGTGTGGCATGACCGCCCCGGTCCGGGGCAGCACAGGCAACCTAAGCCAGTATTAGCTGGATGGCGACGACAACGACGAGCGCGCCTAGAAGAAGCAGTTCCATCGACCCACAGTGCTTTGAATTCCAGCCCGAAGCATAGGCCCGAGATGGTGCACCTTCTGTGATTAAAATCACAGAATTCGCTAAATTAGATATCGTTTTGTTTGATTTTACCGCTAGGTTAGCCGGTCGATGCGAAGCCTTGGGTTTGCGCGTAGCGGTATCCACTTCCGTTTGTTTTCGCGGCAAGCAGCGCCTCGTGCGCCAAGCGCACGAGTGACTGTGGATCCTCGCCGTCGTTAGGACAAAATGCGACGCCGGCCCGGGCCTCGACTGAAAGCTTCTGTCCGGCGAGGTAGAGCGGACGAGTGACCTCTCGAAAGATGCTTTCTATGGCTTTGCCAGCGCCGCCTGGCGAGGAGATGTCGCGAAGCAGAACAATGTATTCATCGCCGCCGAGCCGTCCCACCATGTCGCTTGTACGCAGGGCATCGACAATCCGTTCGGCGACGATGCTCAGCACCGTATCCCCGGCGCGGTAGCCGAATCTCTCGTTGATTTGCTGCAGGTGGCGAATATCGAGCGCCGCCACGGCCAGGCCTGTACGTCGACGCTGGGCAAAGGCGATCGCCTGGCCCATGCACGTAAAGAGCAAAGATCGGTTTGCGAGCCCGGTAACGCTGTCGTGCGTCGTAAGCTGAACCTCTCGTTCGCGCGCTGTGATCAGCTCACGGGTGAGCCCGGTGCGTTCGGCGGCATAGCGCACGACGCGACGAAGCACCGTTGGCGTGGCTTCGCTTTGGAACACGATGTCGTCGGCTCCGTGCTGTGTCGCCACCTCGGCGAGCTCTGCATCGCCCTCGCGTGCGTACACCACCAAGGCGCTGAGGGGATAGTGATCTCGGTAATCACGAAAGATATCGAGACCTGCATTCCCGCCGACCTCGATGAGCAGGACGTCTACGTTTGGGCAATTGGGCTTCGCGATGTCGATCGCCGGATTACCGGCGCCTTCAGGTGCGACCGTGGAGAGTCGGTGTGTGAGGTGGTCGGTCAACGTCTGGTTTTCGCAAACGATGAGCACGCTCAGCTGATTGGCCGCACGAAGAAGTGTGGTGCTGCCCTTTTCCAATCTCAGGTCCCAACTCATGCGTATCGCTGCCCCTCCCGTGAGCATAGCTGGCGCTAAGCGCTTATCGGCGGGCCTTTTCGATCCTTAAACCGCAAAACGTGTCACAGAAGCAGGCGCAATGTGTGGACCGCGAAACCGGGAGGCCAAGGTCGTGGGGTGCCTTCAGCCCAAACCGTGTGGTCTGTCCGGGACGTGGCGATATCCCGTCTCTCGTCACTGGGGCTTACCGCGCGGCGCTGCGACGCACCGCGTCTGCGGTGTTGCACTCGGGGTATGTGGGAGCCCCGGGGATTGCGCGCGTTCTGTCACCCCTTTTTATGCATTTCCGCGCAATCCTCCGTCGCCTCTGCACTTCGGGGCGCGGCGCGGACGGGGTGGCAAAGCATCGGTAACGTATCAGGCGGACAAGGCCGACTCCGTTGTGGGGTCGCCCGCGATTCGGCTATGCCACATTACTCTAGGCTCATTCATCGGCCACGACGTCGCTTGGTGCATGAGGCAGCGGTTGTCCCAAATGACGGCGTCGCCAGGTTTCCACTCGTGGTGATAGATGCGGGGCGGTCGGCATGCAAAAGCCACGAGCTCGTCGAGCAGCCGTTCGGACTCGTCGGGGTCGAGGCCCACGATGTCGTAGGCGTGTCGCCCCACGATCAGATTCTTGCGACCGGTCTCGGGGTGGGTTTTTACGAGGGGGCGAACAGACACTGGACCATCGTGAAACCCGTAGCCGCTGTAGTCTTTATTGTCGTCGAACCCGCCTTGGCCGTGTGTTCCCCCCTTACCGACATGTCCAACCTTAGCTTGGCTGTGATAGAGAGAGTGATGCGCTCGGAGCGATGTGATCCGCGCCCGCATCCCGTCATCGAGCGCATCGTAAGCGGCACGCATGTCCGCGAACCCGGTTGCGCCGCCTTGCGAGGGAACGACTTCAGCTGTGAATACCGCACCTTTGGCTTGTACCGGCATGTAGGTGCTGTCGTGATGCCAACCCATGTTGCCCCGCAGGACTTTCACTACCTCGTCGGTACCGTCGTCGGGCCGCAGGTTCCCGTCGGCCATGACGTTGCTGAGGGCCGCAATCTCGAACTCGAGCTCGCCGAATCGCCGCGCCAGCGTGATTTGCTCATCGCGCGTCATGAACTGGTCGGAGAATACGAGTAGCGCGTGTTCAAGCCATGCTTCATAAAGCGCTTCGAACGTCGGCTCATCGACGCTCGCTAATCCGAGATTATGCACCCGTGCGCCGAATGTTGCGTCTAAGGGCTCTAGTTGAAGTGCGCGCATGAGTGGCCTCCGGTCGGTACGTTTCGAGTTATTGTGCTAACTCAGAAGGGGGCCGGGCAAGCCCGCTGCGGCCCGCGTGAGATGACTCGGCACGGATGGGTCGCGTCTGCGATGATGATCGGGAGGCTTGGTCTCTTGCGCGCCGGAACGACAACCGCTCAATCTGATCGCTGGGGCGAGGGGGATCCGATGCCGCTGTTAGCTTGCGGCTTTCCGCACGACGTTGCTAGATTAGTCGGGAGACACGGGTGTAAGGGAAGCCGCGATGAAAGTTTTCCTACTGTTTACGGGGAGCGGACCGCTTGTCATTGCCACCTCCCACGACAGCATCGAATCGCCGGCTCTGCTCGAGAAGCTGGCGTCGAAGGGCATCGTTAAGTTCATTGCCCACGAGATGCCCGGCGACCTCGTCAAGGCGCGCTACCATGGGCAATTCGAAGCCGCCCTGCGCGACCTATACGAGAGCGACGACCTGCGCGTCCTTGACTACGACGGACACCGGGCGTTCAGTCTCTTCCGCTTCGACGAGCTAGGCCCCGAGGTGCTGCACGAGCCGTAACGGGGCCGCCCGTCTGACGCAGCGCTAGAGCAAAGGCACGATCATCAACGCCACAATATTGATGATCTTGATCAAAGGATTGATCGCCGGGCCCGCGGTGTCCTTGTAGGGATCGCCGACCGTGTCGCCCGTCACCGCGGCGTGGTGGGCATCGGAACCCTTGCCACCGTGGTTGCCGTCCTCGATGTACTTCTTGGCATTGTCCCATGCGCCGCCGCCAACGGTCATCGACACCGCCAAGAAGATACCCGTGACGATAGTGCCCACGAGTACGCCTCCGAGCGCTTTCGGCCCGAGTACAAGACCGACGACCACTGGTACCGCCACCGGGAGCAAGGACGGCACGATCATCTCCTTGATCGCGGATTTCGTCAGCAAGTCCACCGCCGTGGAGTAATCGGGCTTGCTCGTCCCGTCCATGATGCCCGGGATCTCGCGGAACTGCCGGCGCACCTCCTGCACGACGGAGCCTGCAGCCCGGCCAACCGCCTCCATTGCCATTGCGCCGAAGAGAAAAGGAATCAATCCCCCGATGAACAAACCGATGATCACCATGTGATCACTGAGCGCGAACGTCAGATCGTGGCCGTGGTGGGACAGCTCGTGCGTGTAGTCGGCGAAGAGCACGAGCGCGGCCAAGCCCGCAGAGCCGATGGCATA
>Ga0310344_10001414_pt1 | contig 18334 bp, 15 predicted proteins | sample HC15DNA20200_MG_FD_203801 | JGI IMG/M metagenome (GOLD analysis project Ga0310344, IMG submission 203801) | Marine microbial communities from station ALOHA, North Pacific Subtropical Gyre - HC15-DNA-20-200_MG | ecosystem: Environmental > Aquatic > Marine > Oceanic | place: Pacific Ocean: North... | reverse complement strand
GGTCCCGACATGGATTAGCAGCTTGGAGGACACTTCTGGCACCTGTCCTGATCAAGGATGCTGTTCCCGGTCCCTGGAAAAACCGGTACCCTGGGCGGGTAGACATCCATGCTAAAGGGCCACCTAGGAACCGTTCTGCTCCTAGTGTTGCATCTTTAATATTTGTTACCAAGGCTTCGTATTCTGGATCGCCTTGTCTGAGCCCTGTAAAACTCCCCAGATCTGAACTTGCTGCAAATACCACATCGACTCCTGGAACAGTCGCGATTTCGTCAGCGATCCTTGCTCCTGCCGGGGACTCGATCATCGCTATGATCATGATGTTGTCATTCGCGGAACTCCTGTAGCTTCGGCCCCAAAGTGCACCGTATTGACCCCCACCTTGGCTACGTTTTCCCTCAGGAGGATACTTGGCATAAGTCACCGCATTACGGATCTTTTCAATGTTGTCCACCATGGGCACGATGATTCCTAACGCGCCGATATCGGTTGCCTTCTGGATGTCACCCTCAGTCGCGTCTGGGATCCTAATGAATGGTATCGCAGAAGCTCCTCTACAAGCCCAGATCATTTTGGCAACGTCAGAATAACTTAGTGGGCTGTGCTGCATCTCAATCCATGTGAAATCGAACCCAGCATTAGCTACAGAGCAGTATATCTCTGGGTCAGCTGTTGATACTGTGCCACCGACGACGCGCTCGCCTGCCGCCAGCTTTTGCTTGACAGTATTAAATTGCCGGACCTGGTTCATCTCTTGTGCAGATAGGGCTGTTATCGTGCTAAGACCAATGGCGCATGCTGTGGCTAGTAGGCTGGCTCGGTTCATCGCTAATTCCTCGGTACATGTATCTGATCACGTTGCCGCCTGCAGCGCTTAGTCGCAAGATATGCGATGGGCCTGGTGAAGCACAGCAATTATGCTGAAGACCTTGAGATTATTAGACAAGCCACAGCTGCCCCAACTCTATTTAGGGCTGTCTCCCATGATTGTCACTCGATAGCCAGATCGAATGTTCGGGAAATAATCCCAAACCGCATAGTGTTGTGTGCATCTATTGTCCCAGAAGGCAATGGAGTTCTTTTCCCATTTAAAACGGCACTGGAAGGCAGGGTCCTGAACGTGAGAAAAGAGAAACCCAAGGATAGCATCACTCTCTGGTCTGGGGAGTCCAACAATGCTCTGAGTAAACATTGAGTTCACATAGAGAGCCTTCCTGCCTGACACGGGGTGAGTCCGGATTACTGGATGTTCCGCCGTGGGATAACCCCGTCCTCCATCATCCCTGCCTATCCTCGTATTTACGCTGCGGTAATAGGGCCCTCCGTCATGTTGTGCTATCAAACCACCTAATAATTCCTTCATAGAACTGGAAAGCGTATCGTATGCCTCATACATGCTTGAGAATATTGTGTCACCGCCTGTCTCTGGGACTTCATAAAGCCGCAGTATTGAGCCCATCGGAGGTGTTTCTGAGCATGAAACGTCAGAGTGCCAGCTTTCTCCGGCGACCCGCTTTGAATTCTCATCAGCATGGATGATCATCACCTCGGGATGTCCTTCAAGTCCGGGGTCATTTGGATGAATATCAAGTTCGCCAAAAAGTGATCCGAGCCTTTTCTGGTCTTCAACTGAGATGTCTTGATCACGAAAGAAGATGACTTGATGCGTGATCAGAGCCTGATGGATCGTTTGGAAAGCATCTTCGTCGAGTGATTTATTCAGGTCTATGCCTAGTATTTCGGCCCCGATCACTGGTGTTACTGGGTGAATAGATATGCTTCTAGCGTCCATTTAGCTCAAATTCCTGGCATAAGTGTGTTAGCGGATTTCCTTGATTACTGAATAGAGATTCATCTCTCAAAGACATCTGATAGAAGAGAACATATGTGTCTGGCATTGTGGCTTCCAGTTCGTTACTCAAGGCAGCCACCTGGGCAGGTGTGCAGTGATGTCAGAATTTAGCCATTACAATTGTTTGAGCTCTGCTGAAGCTTCTCCTTTGTCCAAATTCAGTTGTTTTGCTTAAGGCTGTTCTGTCTCGGAGTCAGTATGGAAGATTCACGTTAGCTGGCCCTAGGTATTTGGTAGATGTATTTATTGACTCATATCGGACATTCTGGTCTTTAGGGGGCTCATTATGTGCAGGCTTACTGCCACGGTCTTATCAGTGTTTACGTTCCTTGCCTGTTCTGGCGTGACTCCGGAAGCAACTTCAGGCCCAGAAAGGTCCACGGAAGTATATGACGTTGTGATTACAGGTGGGCGAATCATTGATGGAACTGGAAATGCCTGGTTTCCTGGAGATGTTGGTGTACGCAATGATCAAATCACTGCCATAGCTCCCCCGGGCTCCCTAGCCAAGGCGGATGCTGAATTCAGGGTTGATGCAACTGACATGGTGGTTTCTCCAGGGTTCATCGATATCCAAAGCCATTCACGTTCCAGTTTCATCGGTGAGGGTGACGGTCGCGTTGTATCGAAGGTCACGATGGGAGTAACCACAGAAATCATGGGCGAATCAACCACGAATGGGCCATCAAGCGTCGCTATGCTACAAGTGGCCGGTGACGCTGTTGGCTCAACCGTGTTTGAGACTTTTGGAGATTGGATAACCGCGATGGAGACGCATGGATCAAGCGTCAATGTAGGTTCATTTGTGGGTGCAACTACAATTCGTGTACTGGGTAAGGGTGAGGCTATGGGGGAGGCGGATGTGGGAGAACTTGCATTGATGCAGGATGCCGTGCGTCAATCAATGGAGGAGGGGGCGTTTGGGATAGCATCTGCACTGATCTATCCACCGGGCAACTTTGCCTCAACAGAAGAACTCATAGAAATCAATCGCGCAGCAGCTCCATATGGGGGCGTATACATTACACATATTCGCTCCGAAGCGGATTACTTCCTCGAGGCTATAGACGAAGCTATTGGCATCGGCACAGCTGCTGGCGTGCCGATTGAGATCTACCATTTGAAGGCTGGCGGCCGTAGAAACTGGCATAAGGCTGCACAAGCTGTATCAAAGATTGACTCCGCGCGTGCTGCAGGAATTGATATCCAGGCCAATATGTATCCCTACACTGCTGGAGGGACCGGACTAACGGCTTGTTTCCCCCCATGGGCCTCAGCAGATGGGAAACTCTTTGATAACCTGGCAGATCCAGATATTCGCCTGAAAATTCGTTCTGAGATCGAAAATCAGACGACCGAATGGGAAAACCTGTGCACACTGGCAACCCCGGAAGGTGTGCTGTTACTAGGGTTTAATCAGCCGGATAATCAGCGCTATTCTGGTCGGTATCTTTCTGACATCTCAGAGGAACTCGGGAAAGATTGGATTGATACCGCATTCGATCTCGTGTTGGCTGAACGCCAGAGACTTGGCACCATTTACTTCATGATGAGCGAAGAGAACGTTGAAATGCAGATCGCCCAATCATGGATGAAATTTGGGACTGATGCCGGAGGAATCGATCCCAAGAATGCCAGGGGGCTTACTCACCCGAGGGCTTATGGGACATTCACACGCATTCTTGGCAAGTATGTCCGCGAGCAGCAGGCGACAACTCTAGAAGAGGCCGTGCGGAAGATGTCATCAGCCGTTGCGACAAGGCTTCATATCAAGAACCGGGGGCTGCTGAAGGAAGGTTTTTTTGCTGACATTGTGGTCTTCGATCCGAATACTGTCTCCGACCATGCTACGTATGACAACCCTCACCAGCTCTCAACAGGTGTGCATTATGTATTCGTGAATGGGGTCCCGGTTGTATCAGAGGGAGAGCACACTTACCAGATGCCAGGACGGCCAGTCTATGGACCTGGATGGAATGGCTGGGACCGGTGAGGCATATCACAGTGCCTCTTGGTGTTTGGCTTCTTCTCGCAGGGGTCTGAAGAAGATAACAAGGGTTATCCTCTACTAGAGACCGATAGAGGGCAGCTTAGTTGCCTGCATCTAGATACCAGTGGAAGGCAAAACTATATAGTTTTATGGCTAACTTGTGGTCTTAACAGCTCTAGGAAACCTTGAATAATGAAGAAAAGATTTACCCTTGTTTCAGTTCTGGCTAGCACGGTACTAATCGGATGTGGCGGTGGCGAGCCAGCTCAGACACCCGATGCCACCATTTCCTCAGCTCCAGCGGCAGAGCCGCCGGCTGCCTCCCGTGAAATGACCATGCCCTCCTGGTTCCAAGTGGACAACGAAGCACGCACTGTGAGTATGACCATCACTGCGGGTTCGACGAATGAAAATAATTACTGGAACTTTAACGGCGCGACTAAGGGGGCGATGACGATCACCGTGCCTGAGGGGTACACCGTCACTGTAGAATTAGTCAATGATGACCCAGTTATGGCCCACAGCCTTGGGATTTCTGCTGAGACATCATCTTTTAGTGGGGCTCCAGACCCGGAGCCAGTATTCCCAGGGGCAGTCACTTCGAACCCTACATCTATGATCGATAGCACCATGCCCGGCCAAAGAGAATCAATCCAGTTCACCGTAGATCAGGCTGGTAACTACTCCATGGTGTGCTACATAGCAGGACATGCACTGACAGGCATGTGGGTTTATTTTAACGTCTCGGGAGATGGCTCAGTGGGTGTGCAGCAGTAGAGAGAGTTCTCTAGGAGCCTGAAGGCAAGGCATCTGAGGTTCGGGTCCCGCCCCTAGTAGCATGAGATAGGGCGGGACCTTTCTCATTACCCTGCGATAGCCTCAGTTTCCCTTATTCAGTCGCGTGCGAATCAGATACCACGATCATTCGTCCTGTGGTTTGTGGAATGTCCAGCAATTCAGCGGAATCTGAGTTTCTGTCCGAATTTGGGTGAGTGCTGGTGTATATATAGGCTAAAGTGTCTAGTTCTGAGGTTTGTTACAATATTACTTTTCTTCTTCTCTTCCAAGAGTACCCTTAGGTCATCTTGCTCTGAATATTTAGGTATTACTGGCTAAAACCACATGAGACAGATATATTGATTTGACGAATCAAAATAAATAAGGATTGAGTAAACTAGGGGTGCAAGATGCTAAGAATGCAGAATCATGAAGAAAAGCGAGGGGGCCCCTGGTGTCAGATGTAGAGGCCGTCTTGAGTGCGTTTCCGAGAATTCACTTTGCTTGTCGGCCTCGCCAGGTGATTGATCAGGATGGTGAAAGGACACTCAGCTTTCATCAGGCCACAATTTTATCCCACTTAGATTTAGAAGATCCCACTATGGTAGGTGAGTTAGCGGGCCATTTGGGCGTTACGGCATCAACTATGTCCTTGAATCTGGGTCGTCTGGAGGAAGCCGGGTACGTTACGAGAGAACGTGACCCGGAGGATCGACGAGTAATGAACGTCTGCCTTACTGGAGCTGGGGAGCGCATACGATCTTCGCATAACACCTTGGACCCAGATCGGGTAGCTAGAATGATTGATGGGTTAGATCCAGTGCGTAGACGTACTGCTTTGAGAGGTTTGGCGTACCTGGCGGACGCGGCGGATGGTTTGGTTAGGAGAGGACATGAACATGTATCAGGGCTCACAAGCTAGCAGTTGGTGAATCAGTTCGTGGCCATTGCTCTGGTAGCCGGATAGCTTTCATTCTCGGATGCACTTTACCCTAACTCAGAAATGTTTCCTATGATCGTAAGTTGGGCTTCTAAGGTTGGTTTGTACCCACTCGCTTTGTTTCTCGTATCAGTTGTGTCGCTTCCTGCTCAGACGTTAGAGGATTTATTGACCAGGGCAGAAATGACTGATTTTACCGAAACGACGTCGTATGAGGAGGTCATGCGATTATCTGAAGGCCTAGCTGAATGGTCTGAAGATATTCATCTAACGACATTCGGGTACACAAATGAGGGCAGGGGTCTCCCCCTTCTTGTAGTCGGAGCTCCGGGCGCCTCTGCTGCAGATGTGCTTGGGACCGGTAAGACCCGTGTCTATTTACAGGGTAATATCCACGGGGGTGAGGTGTGTGGAAAAGAAGCTCTTTTGATGCTACTCCGTCGATATGCGATGGGGCGCTATCCTAACTGGACAGACGAGGTCGTTCTTTTGGTGGCCCCTATCTATAACGCAGATGGAAACGAACGAGTATTGCTAAGAAACCGGCCCAGGCAACATGGACCGATAGGTGGGATGGGGCAGCGGCCAAACGCTCAGGGGCTCGACCTAAACCGTGACCATACCAAACTCGATTCACCTGAGGCCCGTTCATTAGTGCGGCTCATGACTGAATACGACCCCCATGTTTCCGTGGATCTGCATACTACGAATGGAACCCGCCACGCCTACCATCTGACGTATTCACCTCCACTGCATCCGAACACTCCTACAGCGATAGACAGTCTTCTCAGGCGTCGCTGGTTGCCCGAAATCACGAGACTGATCAAGGAAAAACACGGCTGGGATTACTACTACTATGGTAATGCTGGGGGTCGGGGTGGTGGTTCAGGATGGCGAACCTTCGATCACCGTCCCCGTTTCAATAACAACTATGTGGGCTTGAGAAATCGTGTGGCGATTCTGAGTGAGGCCTATGCCTATGCGAGTTTTGAAGATCGGGTTCTTGGGTCTCTCTGGTTCGTTGAGGAAATCCTGGATTATGCCGAGCGAAATGCTAACGAAATCAGGGAGATTGTGGAGACAGCAGACCGTCAGTCTGTGGTAGGAACCGAACTCGCTACACGAGCTGATTTCATTCGGTCGGAAACAGAGGTGGATATTCTTATGGGTGAGGTAGATGAGGTGCGCCACCCATACACAGGTGCGACCATGCTTCTGCGCCGTAACATCTCTATTCCTACACCAATGTATGAGTACGGGACCTTCTCTCCGTCAGAGACAGAGATTGCACCTGAAGGCTACTACATACTTCCGGAGAGTGAGGTCACGATTGAGAAACTAGAAGCCCATGGGGTAATAGTCAGCCGTCATAAGACAGAAAGTGAACGTCGAGTTGAACGATTTCAGATCGACTCTACCAGGACAAATCCAAATTCATTCCAGGGGCGTAATGAGCGGACGGTTTGGGGGCGATGGGTATCGATAACTGAGGTCCTTCCATCAGGAACAGCCTATGTATCTATTAATCAACCACTGGGCCGACTTGCTTTCACCTTACTGGAACCTCGTTCTGATGACGGGTTCGTGTCTTGGGCGATTCTCGATGAGGAGATTGAAGATGGCGCGCTCCCAATACTGAGGGAGATGAGTCCAGGAGCTCGTTAGTTGGGAATCCTTAGTTTCTACAATAGCGTTATCAGATTTCTTTGACACTGTGAAAGACATGCACATTACGGTCTTTCAGGTGCTCGATCACGGCATCAAAACATTCGACATTTCGCCCAACGATTTCTGGTGGTGCAACTCCAGGCTGATCCCAAACACCATTCGTGATCAGCCGGACCATACCGGTGCACGTATACCCTGTGGTGCGTGCCATTGAGGAGGTCTCAGTCTCAGTATTGTAATAGTCGAGTAACTCATAGGTATGCTGGAGTGTTTTTCCTTCTTTTTTTCCCTCTACTACAATCCGCATCACGGTGAGATCAGGTTCTCCTTCTTCAAATTGCCAGGCACCGAAGAGAAGAGCCTCAGTGATATCTCTCGGCGCAGCCTTTCCCGATGCCACAAGAAGACTTTGGGTTGAGAGGAATCCAGTTTCTCTCAGGGTGCGCATCTTTTCGGCATGTCCTGGATAACGCAAAGTCTTCTCTACCATCTCAGGGGCCCGCGATGATGTCAGCAGAGAGCGCAATCCATCGGTATTAAAAGCCTCCAGGGTACCTAAGCCAGGAAAGTCTACGAGCTCGATTTCAGACAGGGCGGGCAATGAGATGTTTTCCCCTCCTCTTCTTAGGCGAGCGGGTCTCGTATACTCCTCTATTACATCGCCGGGCGAGAAGGGAGCCTTGTATTCCCAGGGCAAAGATCGTTCTACCGGGAGCCCTCCAACCAGACAGTTGAAGGAGTGTGTTACATCCAAGTGGTCATCCATGTGGCCAGAAACGAGGTTACTTAATCCTGGCGCCACACCGCAGTCGACGAGGCAAGGAACGCCAGCTTCTTTGGCTAGTTCATCTAGCCCAAAGGCGTTCTCCGGAAAAAAGGAAATATCGATAACGGGCCTGCCTTCTCTAAGCACTTGTTCTACGACTCTATAACCCATGAATCCGGGAACTGCACCGACTACTAGGTCTGCCTCAGCAACCGCCTTCGAGACAGTGTTCGGATCTGAGAGATCTGCAGCGATACAATCAGCCCCGAATCTGGTTAGGCGTTCAGCAGCGACGGGATCAACGTCGACGACAAGGACTGAAAAATTCTCTTCCGCGGCGAGATCACGTACAATTGCGCTACCTACTCTTCCCCCACCAAGTACGACTATCCTCAAAACAGATGCTCCATATTCAGGTCTGCTAGTGAACAGAAATCACGCTATCACATCGGATCTGTTCAAGGGGGACCCATAATGCATTGTCTTATATGGATGAGTGTGGCATAAGGGCTGGTGTAGCAAGACGTTGTCGTTCAGACTTGGTTGTTCATATACCTCGCTGGAATGGAATCCCCTATGAAAAAGAGGTCAGTAGCTGTTCTGGTCGCGCTTACGCTTCCCGTAACGGCACGCGCCCAACAGCCGGGTCTCGAGCAGGCTGTCGCAACGATTACAGAAGCTGCTTACGCTCAGCGGATTAACGTTATTGCTCATGATTCTATGGGGGGACGAGATACTCCGAGTAGGGGCCTCGAAATGACGGCTGCCTGGATCGCTAATGAGTTTGAACAATTAGGACTTCGAGGTGGAGCGAGAAATGGCAGCTTCATTCAGAGGTACCCACTCCGCTCCATTGTAGTTGATACTGACGCGTCAGGTCTTAACGTTGCAGGCACACGATTGGTATATGGTCAGGATATTCTTCCTATCACAGGAACTACCGTAAGTGGTAATGCTCAAGGCGGACTAATTCTGATCTCAGGGTCCGGCACTCTTCAAACCTCTGAAGCAAGACTATTTGCAGGCAAACATGTGATTGTGGTAGCTCCTGTGGATTCAGAAGACCTGGCAGCTCCAGAAATCAGATCCCTATCTGCTTACGAAGCCATCCAAAGCATGCGACAGAGGCTCTCTGCCCTAATAACTGGCGGTGCTCTTTCAGTGATGGTGACCAGCTCTAGTGGGGATGAGTCTTGGGCTGCGAGTGCCAGGAGGGCGCTCCGCCCCACTGTGCGCAAGGGCTGGGGTGAGCGAAGAGCAGAAGGTTCTTTTGCACCGATTCTTCAGCTACGAGCGTCCTCCCTAAGAGAGATTCTAGAGCCTCACGGAATCAATATTAGTTCTCTTCAGGATCGCTCGGAAAGTGATATCGAAGTTCGTCTTGTAGAGGGTTTGGAGCTCACCCTTAACCAGGTGGTTAGGGATCAGGGTATTCTAGCACCCAATGTTGTTGGAGTCCTTAATGGCAGTGATCCTGCCCTTGCCGAGGAGTACGTGGTTTTTTCAGCTCACATGGATCATGTGGGGACAGGTGAACCGGACGTAAATGGAGACACGATCTTCAATGGGGCTGACGATGACGCTTCCGGGACGATAGCTGTAGTTGCTGTGGCAGAGGCGATGGCGGCACTGCCAGTCGCTCCTAAGAGATCGATGGTGTTTCTACTTGTGAGCGGTGAGGAAAAGGGGCTTTGGGGTAGTGAATGGTATGCAGAAAATCCGAGTGCCCCGATTGAGCAATACGTCGCTAATGTCAACGCAGACATGGTTGGAAGAAACTGGCCTGACACCATTGTCGCGATAGGTAAGGAGCACTCTGATCTAGGCGAAACATTGAATAGGGTGAATTCGGAGCATCCAGAAATAGGGATGACAGCGATTGATGATCTATGGCCGGATGAACGTTTTTATTTCCGATCTGACCACTACAATTTTGCTAAGAACGGCGTGCCCGTTCTCTTTTTCTTTAATGGAACGCATGATGATTACCATGGGCGTGATGATGAGCCTGACAGAATCGATCACGACAAGGCGGCCAGGATCGCAAAGCTGATGTTCTACCTTGGCGTTGATATCGGTAATGCTCTAAATCGTCCTGAGTGGAATCCAGAGAGCTATCGGCAGATTGTCTTAGGACGGTAGTAGGGTAACTGTTCCAATCGTCCTCACACTAGGACGATCTAGCAGAGATCGTCGGGGTCGGGATAGTGTGGGAACATGTGATCTAGTCTCAGTGCCCTCAGGATCTCTGCTGTTCTAGGATGCATCTCTCTAGCCCAAACGCTTTCATCAGGAGGCTTCTGCAGGCGAGCCGTTAAAACTAAAGCGAGGTCGGATACTGCTGGCCTATGCAGGTCAGTGAAATCGAAAACCACATACTCCTCTGAGTTTACGACACTTTTATCACGTTCTCGGGTGATCGAGGTAGTGCGCGGGCGTTGAGTCTCCTTGTAGTTACTTTCTTTTCCGTCCTTTTTCATGGTAACCTCATTGTTGGCGTGCTAGACGGGCTCTTGTTCTTCGCCTTATCTAGTATCAAAAGTCATGCCAGATCGGTGTCGTTACAGTTAACATTGATGATTTAATGGTGCTCGTTACTGACAAAAAGCGCTGTTTGGGGATCCTCCCTCTAGCACTAAAGGCTTCCGACAAGAAGATTCCAGTATGAAGCTTTCTCAGATCATGCCTGTAAATCGAGTTTGGCAATCATCACTGCTTTTATTGATCGTAGCTTGTTTGCCAGATTTGGCTCGTGCTCAGGCTCAAACAGAAGCATCTGATATTGTCCGGGAAGGATATTTCCGTGCAGTAGGCGAGTTTTTTGCCCTACCCCCGTCTGAGCTTGCTATTCTAAATGAATGGCAGCTTGATGAAGACGAGATTCCAGTAGCTTTATTCATTGCCGAAAGAGCTGGTGTCTCTGCAGAGGCATTGGTGGCCCTTAGGCGTGCAGGCCAGAGTTGGGCAGATCTTGCCGCAAGGTACGGAGTCAGCGCAGCTATTCTATACGTCCCCATACCTGAGCAGAGTTCGGCAGGCGAGGTTGCTGCACTATACCAGCAATATAGGGAGATACCCCAGAGCGGTTGGGTTGACATCCCTCTTGAGTCCGCAGATATCGTGACATTGGTTAATGTCAGACTTTTGGCTGAAGCACTCGGGATGGCACCACCAGAAATTCTGGCTAAGTCAGGGACTGCTGATTCATTCGTTAAACTGTTTGGCGATTTGATTCACTAACGACTGACGCATTCCGGAAAGTTCATGGCTCAACCGAATTTCATTCCACTGTCTAAATATCAGGAATTGACTCCCGACGAGATGCGTCGAGAGGCTAAGGGATTTCTCGCCAAGATGAGATGTCGACGCACTGTGAGGGAAATTTCTGATCGACCTGTGCCCAAGGACGTAATCGAGGACTGTATTCTCGCTGCCGGGACAGCTCCAAATGGTGCAAATCGTCAGCCTTGGCGTTTTGTGATGGTGGGTGATCCAGAAATCAAGTCCCGTATTCGCGAAGCAGCCGAACAGGAGGAAAGAAAATTTTACCGAGAGAAAGCACCAAAAGAATGGCTCGACGCTCTAGAACATCTTGGGACTGATGAGCACAAGCCATTTCTTGAGGATGCGCCGTGGCTCATAGTGATATTTGCAGAAAGCTACGAGATGCTTTCTGATGGGACTAAGGCAAAGAATTACTATGTAACAGAATCAGTCGGCATTGCTACAGGGATGCTTATAACTGCTCTTCATTATGCTGGTCTTGTTACGCTAACACATACACCATCACCTATGAAATTCCTCAATCGCTTACTTGATAGACCGGATAATGAGCGAGCGTTCCTTCTACTTGTATGCGGATATCCAGAGGAAGGTGCTACAGTCCCAGAGATCACAAAAAAACCAATAGAGGACATCGCCATTGTTGTCGATTGATAGGAATGGGAATAGCGGATGACTACTCCAACTTCGGATGGGCGGGTCACCATCTATGAGAAGCCCACCTGAACAACCTGTCGGAAGCTCGTGAAGCTTCTTGAGGAGGAAGGTATGAGTTTCAGGAGAGTAAACTATTTCCTGGAGCCGCTTAATAAAGAGGATTTAATCGCACTACTTCGGAAGGGGGGGTTAGTCCCACGCAATTTGCTTCGAACGCGAGACAAAGCGTATAAGGAGATGGGTCTGGCTAACCCTGACTTAGATGATGATGTAATTCTAGATGCGCTAGTAGCTGAGCCAGGCCTACTCCAACGTCCGATCGTTGAGCGGGATGATCGTGTTGTTATTGGTCGGCCGCTAGAGAATGTCCGGCAGCTCTTCTAGTCACAATACACCCGATTGTTATTCCTATGCTATGCTAGCATAGGAGCTAGCATGTGTTGCTTTCTCAACGTCAAATCATCACCTCGTCGAATGCCTCTTCAAGGAGATTAAGTGCTTGGACTAGGGTTTCTTTAGGGGCTCCAAATCCGAGCCGCAGATAGTGATCCATTCCGAAGTGGTCACCAGGCACCACTAGGACGCTCTTCTCAACTCTGAGTTTTTCAGCAAACTCCGTTGAATTGATATTTGCTGAATAGCGAGTGAAGCAGAACGCTCCGGCATCGGGTGGTCGGTATGTGAAACGCCCTTCCTGTGTCGCCATCCACGTTTCTAAGAGACCCAAGTTAGCCAGTGTGATCTTTCTGGTACGGTCGAGAATACGTGCTCTCGTTGCGGGTTCGAGAGCAATACAAGCAAGGGTGTCTGATAAAGTTGGGGGTGCGATACTAGTGTAATCAGTCCGGCCCCAGAGCTCCGTTACTAAGTCCGGTGGCCCGACAATCCACCCAAGTCGAAGCCCAGGCATACCATAAGCTTTCGACATTGAATTCGTAACCAACACCCGGTCGTGACAGCCCCAAAAGGAAGATGAGGTCTCTCCTTTGGTTTCGGCGCCCTGATAGACTTCGTCTGACATGATCCAAGCACCGTACTGTTCAGTGAGTTCGGCGATCGCTTGCATTGACTTATCGGATAGTGCTGCCCCAGTGGGGTTGTTCGGGTGTGTGATAACCACAAACCGAGCGCCTCCATCAAGCGCTTCCTCGAGTTCAGATAGGTCAGGTTGCCACCCATCTTCTTCAACCAGGTTAACCGGTAGAATTCGGTTGTCGAAGGACTCCATTAATCCAGGGACTTGTCCATATGTGGGTAGTATTACCGCGGCCTTTCCCTGTGATTCAAAGAGGTGCCAAAAACATGTGAAATTGGCCTCTATCCCTCCTATGGTGACGAGTACGGAGTCTTCCGATGCTCCTAAATAGAGCGAAGCGATTCTCTCTCGTAGCTGGTCGGATCCGTTGGACTGACTGTATCCCAATTCAACTTGGTCAGTGCCTCTTTTTTTTCCGGCAATGTCAAAAAGTTCGCCGACCGTGAGTGGGTGCACCGCACTCTCAGACAGGTTATATCTCACTCGGTATTCATAATTCGACTGCCACCGCTCCATGCGAAAAGGGGTATAACGCACGTCTAGATCTCCTTGATCATGTCTCGAAGTCACTACTGTATGTGGGTCTGCACTAAGAGTAAACATTAGTGCTTGAATTTAGGTTATAAATCAAAAAATAGCCTTAACTCTAGGTGCACCTGTTAGAATTCTAAGATGAGAAAGGTTCTTCTAATCATTCTGGACGGTTGGGGTCACTCCGACTTCAAGGAATCTCCGACTCCAGGGAATGCGATTGAATTCGCGAGTGTGCCACACTTCCGTGAACTTTATGATCATTGTCCTCGGACTCTCCTGGCTTGCTCCGGTGTTGATGTTGGGCTTCCTGTAGATCAAATGGGCAATTCTGAGGTTGGGCATCTGAATCTAGGAGGAGGACGGATCGTTCCTCAGGATTTAGCTCGCATTGATCAAGCGATATCGGATGGAGTGCTCGGTGAGCATCTGGGTCTCGAGATTTTTGTTGCAGGGCTGAGGCAGAGCGGAGGATCTCTTCACATTGCTGGTCTGCTGTCAGATGGAGGAGTTCATAGTCACATAAGACACTTCGCAGCGATCCTCGATCTGCTTCCTAGAGATGTCTCGGTAAGGTTGCATTGTTTCATGGACGGACGTGATGCTGCACCCAAGGGTGGCACACAGTACCTCAGGGAGATTGAACAGCTTTGTAAGGATGGTGATGATTGGGCTGTTGCTTCAATTATTGGCCGATATTGGGCAATGGACAGGGATAAGCGCTGGGATCGAACGAAGCGTGCTTATGACTTGATAGTTAACGGTAAAGCTGAAAACTGGATGAGTTCTTCAGGCCTCCTTGAAGAAAGCTATGCCGGCGGTACTACGGATGAATTTATTGAGCCCACTGGAATCAGTAGCATTGGAGAGGCTGGAATAAGTGAGATGGATTCCCTGCTACTGATGAATTTCCGTGCTGATCGGATGCGACAGCTCACATCAGCTTTAGCCCTTACTAATTTCGACGCGTTCAAAAGAGAAGGGTCTTTACCGAGTCGTATTATAACCATGGCCGAATACGAGCCAAACCTTCCTGTCTCAGTTGCTTTTCCACTAGAACGTGTAGAGCCGTGCCTGTCAGAACTGATTTCCCTAGCAGGATGCCGACAACTGAAAACTGCAGAGACTGAGAAATATGCCCACGTTACCTATTTCTTTAATGGAGGGGAGGAGACTCCGTTTGATGGAGAGGATCGTATTCTCGTGCCCTCTCCAAAGGTTGCTACCTATGATCTTCAACCAGAGATGAGTGCTCAGCCTCTAGCACACAAAGTCATAGAAGCCATACGTGATGAAAATCATGATTTCATCTTGGTCAATTTTGCAAATCCAGATATGGTTGGACACACGGGTTCAATTCGGGCTGTGATGGAAGCTGTTGAAGTAGTTGACTCATGTCTCGGTCAGCTAATCAATGCAGTCGCAGATCAGCCAGGATGGGTAGCGCTGGTTACTGCTGACCACGGAAATGCTGAGAAGATGGTCAACAACAATGGAGAAGTTCATACGGCCCACACGATTGAGCCAGTAGATTTCATAGTGTTTGACCCTCAGGATACTATTGATGATCTAGAGGATGTTGGACGTCTGGCTGATGTTGCACCAACGGTGCTGGGTTTTATGGGTATCCCCTGTCCCGCACAGATGACCGGTAAAAATTTGGTTGCTACGGTAAAAAGTAGTGAATGGGATGAGAGAGTATGAGCCGGCTCGCCATTCCTCTGGAGCGTGATTGCTTGGACAATGGTTTGAAGATAGTCCTTTCCCCAGATCACACTGTACCGATTGTGGCAGTAAACATTTGGTATGGAGTCGGGTCTAGAAATGAACTTCCTGGCCATACAGGCTTCGCACATTTGTTCGAGCACATGATGTTTCAGGGTTCTGAGCATGTTCCTAAAAACAAGCATTTTGAGCTTATTGAGAGAGTTGGTGGGACCTTGAATGCAACGACCTGGTTTGATCGAACCAATTATTTCGAAACTGTGCCTTCCCGTGATCTTGAACTCGCACTGTGGCTAGAATCTGACCGGATGGGATGGATGCTACCTGCGATGAACCAAGAGAAACTCGATAACCAGCGAGAAGTGGTGAAGAATGAAAAACGCCAACGTTATGATAATCAGCCCTACGGAGATTGGGATCAACGCCTCCAAGCGTTGATCTACCCAAAAGAGCATCCTTACCACCATCCAGTAATTGGGTCAGTAGAGGACTTGGATGCTGCGACACTCGAGGACGTGGCTAAATTTTTCAGCACTTATTATGTCCCCAATAACGCTGTGCTTACGATTGCCGGTGACTTTGAGGAGTCTCAGGTAAAAGATCTTATCCAACGCTATTTTGGTGAGATCCAAGCTGGGGAACAGATTCCAGCTTTGCCGGGAGATCCTCATTTGGATCCGGTAATCGGAGATACTGTTCGAGAGCACGTTTTGGCAGAAGTTCCGCTAACAAGGGTCATCATGGGGTTCCGTATCCCCCCTTATTCATCAGAAGACTTCGCTGTCGCTGAGGTTTCCCGCGCATTACTTGGAATGGGCCGTGCATCACGTCTTTATCGCACTCTTGTTCGTGAGCGCCGTGTTGCAAAGGGAGTTGTCACGTATGCGTTTCCGCTTCTAACTGGCGCTTCAATGCTTCTGGCTTGGGTGACTGGATATCCTGATTCAACACCTGAACAACTTGAAACAGCGCTAACGGAGGAGATCGAAGCTCTAGTAGAAGTGAAGCAAAGTGAAGTTGATCGTGCGATAGCCCTAACTGAAACCGATTTAGTAAGGGCCTTAGAGCATGTGGGTGAGCGAGCTAATCTACTCTCGATGTTTGATCTCTACTTTGATGATCCAGATCGCTTGAACTACGAAATCGATCGCCTAAGAGCAGTCACCCTAGATCAGATTAGAGACTTTGTAGTGTCACGACTTGGACCAAATAATCGCGCGGTGCTTGTCTATGAGCCAAAGAGGACAGCTTGAGCTCGCTGGACCGAACTCAAACTCCTGCCAGTGGAGACATCCGGAACTTTGATTTTCCAGAAGTTCAGGCTGCTGTGTTATCCAATGGTCTTGATCTCAGGATTTGTGTGCTTCCGCGTCTCCCGATTGTAAGCATCAACCTCTTTCTGCGGGCTGGGGAAGGGGGCTTGATCGATGAGAGAGCAGGTACCGCAGTTCTTACAGGTGATATTCTCGAGGGAGGCACTCTGAAGCGCAGTGGCTCACTGCTTGCGGAGGCACTTGAGCGGATAGGCGCAAGGCTAGGAGTATCGACTGGATGGGAAGGGACCAGTGTCTCAGTATCAGTTCTAGCAGACCGGCTTCCGGAAACATTTTCTCTTTTAGCAGAGGTGGTGCTGGAGCCGGAGTTTCCAGTTGCTGAAGTTGACCGAGCGCGGGACCAACAACTTGCAGATATACAACAGCGCGGGATGGATCCATCCGCTCTTGCGTCAGATGAAGTTAGTCGTCGCTTCTATGCCAATGGCTTGCCGTATGCTAGGCCATTGGTAGGTACGCAATCATCGATTGATTCGGTGACACGTGATCATATCAGGGGTTATGCAGAAGCGTGCTATCGACCAGCGTTTGGAGGTTTGATTGTCGCTGGAGATGTCGATCCAGAACAGATTGTATCACTCTCTGATAAGTATTTTGGTTCTTGGTCAGGTTCTCCTTCTGTGATGGACACATTTTCTGTTGAACCTGAGACACGAGAGCGGCGCATCTGGATTCTTGATCGTCCCGGCTCAGTGCAGTCTGAGATTCGAGTAGGTCATGTGGGTGTCGAGCGCACTACACCGGACTACCTGCCACTTTCAATCGCTAATCTTCTACTCGGTGGAACTTTCACTAGTCGTCTTAACCTGAACCTCAGAGAAAAACACGGCTTTACCTATGGAGTCAGGTCACGGTTCGGTTTTCGTTCTCAGCCAGGACCGTTTTTCGTATCGACCGCCGTAGGTAATGATGTAACAGCGGATGCGATTCGGGAAATCCTTTACGAGCTGGATTCCCTCGTTCTTGGGGGACCCACGGGAGAAGAGGTAGAGGCAGCTTGTGATTACGCTGCTGGAGTGTTCGGGTTGCATCTGGAGACTGCTGGACAAATAGCCTCTCGACTTAATCAGATAGTCATTTATGGGCTGTCACACGACTACTATCACCGTTATAGAGATGATATCCGCTCTGTATCACCTGAGGATGTGGCAGCAGTAGCTCAGAAACATATCCGTCCTAATGAGGCCCAGATCATCATCGTTGGCGATGCAGGGAGCATCGTTAGTTCAGTGGATGCACTGGCGCTCGGCCCACTAGAAGTTATCTGATTAAGGGTCACTACACTGAGTCCACATGTCACCTCAGAGTGTTTAGGCGTCACACACAGAGGACGCAGGACCGCTAGATGCATAGGAAAAACAGCACTTCTCTGTGGCACGATGTCTGCACACTGAGATGCTAGTCGGGAGTATTGTCTAAATCCAACTGCTGATTAGCGGAAAAAGAGGAGCATCAAACGTGGCAGCTACGCGCGAACGTGAAAGTATCCATCCTGTCACCCCGAAGGGTGCGTCACACGAACGACACCTCAAGCTCAGCGAACTAAGTGATGGGGATGTGGTTCAGGCTTCTCTAGACGGTGACGACCTTGCATTTACTGAACTCGTTCGTCGCTATGACCAAAGACTGCTGAACTTCGTCTATCGTACCATCGGAGACCGCGAGAGGAGTGAAGATCTAGTCCAGGAGACCTTTGTTAGGGTTTATAGACATTTGCACCGCTTCGACCAGTCCAAGAAATTTTCAACGTGGATCTACACTATATCAAGTAATCTG
>Ga0310344_10001413_pt1 | contig 18342 bp, 11 predicted proteins | sample HC15DNA20200_MG_FD_203801 | JGI IMG/M metagenome (GOLD analysis project Ga0310344, IMG submission 203801) | Marine microbial communities from station ALOHA, North Pacific Subtropical Gyre - HC15-DNA-20-200_MG | ecosystem: Environmental > Aquatic > Marine > Oceanic | place: Pacific Ocean: North... | reverse complement strand
GCCCGAAAAGCCAGCGGCAGAGAGCCCCAGACGCGTCCGTTGATCTCCATGAGACGAGCCCGCTCGCCGACTCGAAACTCGACCATGATAAGCCCTGTCCACTCGAGTTCCTCGACGAGCCTCCTGGCATGGTCGTAGAGCTCCGGGTCGAGAGGCACGCTCTCACGCCGGGCGCTGGCGCCGCCGCTCACGGGTATCTCCGCCAGACGACGGTGCTGAAAGGCGGCGATGGGCTTCCCGCGCAGAGCGAGCATCTCGACTCCCTGACCGACTCCGGAGCAGTATTCCTGCAAAATCACACGAGGACCGTTCTCGAGATCTTCCATCGCGTCACGCAGGTCTCTCACGCTGTTCGCGTAAGAGACCTTGTAAGACTCGACGCCCTCGCCATCGGAGTGGGAACGTGCGGAGACGGCCGGTTTGATCACTATCGGCCAGCTCAAAGCGTCGTCACCCTCGAGGGCCGCCAGGGCTTCCTTTGATGAACCGACGACACGACTCTCGGGTGCTGGCACCCCCAGACGCTCTGCGAGCTCCAGGGTTGTCGATTTGTCGCGCACCTGCTGGAGCTTTGCCGTCTCTTCGAGCGCAAGACAGCACTGCGCCTCAAAACGCTCGCGCTCCCACAAGAGAGCCTCGATAATGACGTCACTCACGGGAATCAACCAGTCCACTGCGTGAGCTTCAATGGCCTCGTGAACCGTATCTCGAAACTGGCGCGATTGCGTACCAGGGTCGGGGTAGACGAAACTTTCCTCGACGTAACGCGAGCGAAACCCGGGACTCCTGGAGTCCGCGTCGGCCGCCACAACACGCCATCCTGCACGACCCAGTGAACGGATAATGGCAAGGGATGAACCGCGACCGGCGTCTGTCACGAGGACGCATCTTCGCCGGTCAGCACCACTCTCTGCCATTTCAGAAGACACGGTGTTCGCAGAACTCGCCACGCTCAGGCCCCGTCGAAGATTGTCCTCTTCTCGCGTTTCTTCGATCAACCGCGTCACCTCCCGAAAGACTTCATCCCGGGGACGGGTCGCGTCCAGCACCACCGAACGTTTCATGGAGTCGACCGCTTCGAAATACTCCTCGCGCCGCTTTTCGAGCAGCGGAATCGAGCCCTCTCGCTTGCGCTCGTAGAGCACTTCAGCGGGGGCATCGAGAAAGATCGTGAGGTCGGGCTTCGGATAGAGACGATCGAGCATCCACCCGTGCACACGACTGGAGAGAGGCAAGCTGCCGTTCGGTCGGATATGGTGTGAGTAGTAGTCTGCATAGAAGTGGCGATCGAACACCACGACGTGGCCGCATTTCTGGTAGTACCAGGCGACACTCTGCCGATACCATTCCTCGGCGCACTGATTGAGGAGACGCAGGTTTGATTTGGCTCGAGCTGCTTGACGCTTCCAGAAGCTCTTTGGGACTTTCTTCGGCGTCGATCCCGGCGGTCCACCTTGCACCGGTGTCTTGCCGAAAAGCTGCCGCAGGGCCAGCCACAAGCGGGTCGTGGGAAGAGCGTGAGTCAAGGCCTCGGGGTTAATCCCCATATAGATCGTCTTCACACGCAACTCTGGATCCTTCTCCAGGCGACGAACAATGGTCGTCTTGCCCGCCCCGTCAGCACCCAGCAGCGCAACCGTGGCCATGGTCAGTCTCCACTCCCCGGGGATTGCACCGTACCACAGACCGGTGCGAGGGCTTCAAAAAGCGACGGTATCGATCCGGGATACGGGTGACTGAGCTCGTGACACTCCTTGTTTTCGAGTGTGCGACGCAGCAGCTCCTCTTGCAACTGGCGCGACCGATCCAGAAACTCATTCGCGGCCTCGGGAAACGCGAAGCGAAACTTCCAGTAGTATGACAGGAAGCCCATCTGCTCTTCCTGAAGAGAAAACACCATGCGTCGTGCAAGCTCCTCGGGATCCATGGGCCGAAGCACGGTCTCTTCACGATCGTGACTCGCAAGCCAGACGATCTTGTCGGGGGCTCCCTTGAGAGCACAGCGCTCCGTGCCAAAGAGGCGCTCGGGAGTGACATCGACGTGAAGCTGTTTCCTCAGCAGCGTACGCACGCGATGGGTGAGGACTCCCTTGCCACCGGTGCCGCCGTTACCATTGCCGGGCAAGATGTTCGTCAATCCCAACATCATGTCAAGCGCACGCAACCGCACAAGTTGCTTACCCGGTACGCGTCCGCGGTAGCGGGGCATCTGATCGAGGTGCCAGCTCCAGAGACGGATCGGCTCCGGAATGCCGTAGACCACCGTCCCGTCCGGACGGAAGTACACCCACTCATCGCCAACGTACTCGGCACCCTGGGCCATAAAGGCCAGCAAGGTTTCCGTTTTTCCGCCCTTGGACCAGCCGGTGGCCACGATTCCGGTACCCTGGTAGTTAAAGGCAGAGGCGTGCAGGGGCAGGACGCCGCGCGCCAACGCGGTGAGGTTCAGTATTGGAATGAGCAGAGGCACCTGTATGAGTCCTCGCTCACAAAGAATTTCGCAGCGGTGTCCGATGTCCTGAAAAGGAATTTGCACGCATGCCCGGGACTTGAAACGGCTTCTCAGAACCAGAAAGGCATCTTCTGTGAAGCCGGCGTCGTCAACGCCGAGCAGACGCACGTCGCCCGTGTCGGGCAGACGATCCACAAAGCGTACGACTATGTCGGGTTCACGGTCGAGATTCGAACGAATCGGGCCGAGCTGACGCGAGACAGCGGCCGTCTCGTCCGGACCCGCGTCCAGAAGACGAATACCGACCAGACCGTGAAGATCGAACTCCACCGGAGGGTTCATGGCTCGCCTCCGTCGTTTCGAGATTCCAGCGCGGGACTCCGCGCAGCTTCTCGTCTGGCGATCGCAATCGTCGCGCCCGCGAGCGCGAGAATCAAATAGATGAATCGCACGTAGGACATGTGTAGAAAAATGCCACTCACCAGGTAACAGGAGACCGCCAGAAGATAAGCGGTTGCCATGTTGGCAAGGTCCGGACGTTTCCCGTGCCACCGTCGCCGAACGACAACGAGCCCGCTCAGAGTAACGTAAAACATCCCCAGAAGAACACTCAATCCAAGAGCACCATTTTCTGCCGCAATCTCGAGATAGAGTGAGTGAGCCCGTCGGGACTCGTGGAGCTTGCGAATGCCAAGGCGATTGCCGTATTCGCGGGAATACTCCCGGTACATTCCCGGGCCGGCACCCACAACCGGGTGATCGACAAATATCTGCGCCGCGGCGATCATCTCGGTGGCGCGACCGCGAATGGAGCTGTCCACCTCGCTCGTTCTATTTCCGGATGCAAACATTCCCAGGTCCGCCACAGAGCTCAAGCGGGTCCAGACCTGCGGAAGAGACACGAGCACGGCCAGACCCAGAAGAAGCGCCACGGCGAGGGCGCGCCCTCTCACGACGCGCATACACACGGCCAAAATGAAGATGAGTGCCAGAGAAAGCACCGCGCCACGGGAAAAGGCCAGGAGCACGCCAAGACCGGCGAAACCGAGGCAGAACAGGGCGAGAGTCCGAAGGGAACGTTTTCTCTCACCCATAAAACGAAGGAACGCCAACGGCACGAGCATCAACATGATCTGGGCGTAGCGGTTTTCTTCGCCGATCGGACCGGACATGCGAATTTGACGTCCTTCGCCCTGCGCGGTCCACTCGCCGGTGCGGAAGCCGAACTCTCCGGTTTGTGCCATGCCGCCGAATTGATTGTGGAAGCTCCCGGTCAGCTGCTGAAGCACGGGAAATGCGCCGATCACCAGCCCGGCCAGGAGGAGACCCCAGGTGGCCAAACGCAAAGTCTTCTCTGTGCGGACAACGTTCAGCACGAGCAGATAGATCAAGAGGCCTTCGAGGAGATGCTGAAGGATCACCGGCTTTCCCGCGGCCGGGTTCTTTGAAAAGGCCAGACCAACGGTCTGTATGACGATAAAAGCCAGAATAAATAGGGCCGTCGGGTCGAGAAGAAGTCCCTGGCGTCGAAAGACGAGATTGCGTACCAGGGGAACGCCCAGTAGCAGGGGAAAGGCCGCGGCGACCGCTTTGGGAACGCCGTGAAAATGAACGGCAACAACGGCAATGTTGGAGTAGAGCACAAAAACGACCCAAAAAATCGCGAGGTCGGGCGAGCGGATCACCACGAGAGCAAGGAGGAGAGCCACCGTCAGCGCCGCCACGATCAGGGGTTCCACGATTCCCAGACCTCCCAGCGTCCCGGCCGTGACGAGAACGACGGAGATCCACAGAGAGACCCTCGCAAGACTGAAGTCCGTGCTGTCGGCAGCCAGCGTGTCTTTTTCGTTCGAGGACATCAGCGACCACGCTCCATCGCCAAAAGAAATCGAAACCCCGGCACCTTTGCGATCTCCGGAAAAGCGTTCGCGATGTTCAGCTCTTTCCGGTTGATTCTCAGCAAAATCAAGAAGGCGAAGACCACGAGAATAACCAACGCAACGAGCGGGAGTTCAAAGCTCGTGTGCAGGACCACGAGGCCAAGCGTCACGAGAAGAATACTGCCGTACACCCTGAGGCCTTGCATACGCAAGACGTCCACTCCGGTACCGAAGTGGAGACCCGCCTGATTGAGCAAATTGTGCACGACAATGGCGCCGCTTGTCGCCCATGCGGCTCCGAGCGCGCCGTGGATCGGAATCAGCCAGAGATTCAGACCCAGGCCCAGCAGGGCAGCGATCACGCTGTTTGTCGCCACCGTGCGCACCCGAGCGTAGACCTGGAGCGTGTAAGTGTTCATGCCGAGAGCCGCGTTGATGTAGTTGCCGACGGCCAGCACCGCGAGGACCAGACCCGCGCCCGCGTATTGCTCGCCAAATAACAGGACGGTGATGGGCTCGTGGAAGAGAACGCAGACCACAAAGACGGGAAAGCTCATCAGGGCAACCCAGCTGGCGCTCTGCCAGTAAAGGGTATTGATGCCGTCCACGTCCTCTCTGGCGTAGAGCCGTGAGGCCGTGGGTGTGTAGAGCATCTTCAGACTTTGCAGAACCACCAGAGTCAGTCCGGCCACCGGCACGACGGCACGAAACTCGGCCACCGCGGCGCTGTCCTTGTAAAACTCCAGAAGTAGAACAGCGAGGCTCGTCTTCAGAACGAGAAACGCCTCCGTGGTCAGCATTGGCAGACTGAAGGCATAGATCTCTCGGGGCGAGACCCGCGGTGGCTCTTTCTTGAAATCAGAAAACAGGCCCCGGTTACGCAGAATGCGAAAAAGCACCAGGACATAGGCCGTCGTGCCGATCAGTCCCGCGATCAGGTACAGCGTCGCCAGCAGATGAACACTTCCGCTCACCGCCATCACCGTCAAGACCGATCCGAGGCGGAGACAAGGTGTCAGAATATGACGGCGAAAGAAGATGGCGCGGGGACTGGCAAAAACTGCAAGAAGCCCCTGGAAGACGTTGTCGAGCGCTTCGAGCGGCGAGAGCGCAATCAGAATCAGCAGCAAGCTCAGAGGCAAAGGGGTGCCGTCGCTCGCTCCGTCCGATTGAATGACGTGCGAACCAAGAAAATCCTGCAGGCCGAAGACGAGCACCACCAGAGCCAGGCCGAGCCCCACGCAGTTGGCCACCGCGAGCAAAATGGTTCCGACAGCTCGTGCGTGGTCTCCCTTTTCGAGATAAATCGGCACGAAGCGATTCACCGCGCGGTTCAGTCCCAGAAGTACGCAACTCGAGCACAGGGACACTGCGGCGATGGCGTAAGCGAAGGCGCCAAACTCCGCCTTGACGAGGTACCGGATGACGAGCACCTGCACCCCGAAGTTCATCAGGAGCGCAAAAAGGCGCCCCAGGAGCAAGAGGCTCGAACCGCGAATGTGCTGCCTGACGAGGTCTTTCTGCTCGTTCATCTGTGGATCAGCCGTGGCCTTACTCGTCTTTTACTATGTAGGCTCCGTAGCCGGCGTTCTTGCTCGCGCCAATACCGGCACCGGGCAGGGAAATCCCGTATGCCTGCTCGAGAATGGGCATAACCCAGCTCTTGCAGTTATACGGCCCTTCGCACTGAAAGCCCTTGTCATTCTCAAAGAGTTGCGGGTGAGTGAAGACGTGCGCTTCGATCATGCGCTTCAAGGCAAAATCACCCGCCGTCCAGATCTCCAGACCGACTCTCTCCAGGAGGCGAGCGGCCATTACCGCGCCGGTGATCCAGTCCGAAATATGTGCGTCCGCTATCGGGCTGTCACAGGAAGCCATGAAAAAACTACCGCTGCGACGTTGATCGTCTGGGATGAGCCCGCCAAAGTCGACGGTCGAGCCGTCGTCGCAAGTGACGACACAGGGAGGATTGATCAGGCGGGGATCCGCGCCATCACAGTGCCAGGTGTCGTCATGCCCGTACTGAAAGCATTCCACCTGTTTGCACTCGGGAGGAGTCGGAGCGGGGCCCTCGAGACCACGGATAAAGTGGTCACGCATGGCGTTCAAGGACTCCACGTCACCAAAATACGCATCCACCGCCACCAGGGACCCGAAGTTCATGAGCCCCCAGTTGTTCGGACGATCAAAGAAGGACCTCCGCATTGTCCGGCCCTCGCAGCCCTCCCAGACGTCCGTCATATTCGTGAGCCATTCACTGAGCTCGTCGGTTCGATAGTCGACCAAATCAGCGGCGAGAACATAGGCGCCAAGCTCTCGCCCCCAGGCAAGGGTGCGATTGAGTCCACCCGAGTCTACCGGGTCGTCTTCCGGACAACCGTTGTCGTCCGGAAACAGGTTTCGGGGGTTGCCAACGGCCACGAGCTTTTCGATGGCAGCGATCACCCTCTGCCGAAAAACGTTATCACCGTTGCGCGCAAAGACAATCGCCGCTGCCAGTATTTGAACGTTGTTATTGCTATTGTGATCCCAGATGGAGGCCGCTTCAGCGCGTGCGATGCGGGCGGCATCCCAGACGGCTTTCCATGCCGGATCCTGGACGCTCGTCGACCGGCCCGCGAGCTCGGCGGCCGAAGTCCACAGTCCGGTGAAAGGCACGTGATCCGTGCAAAAGGCTCCCTCATCGCAGGGGAGTGCGTCCTCCGTCGGGTCAACGCCACACTGGTTCGGAGCCGGAATGGTCACTCCTCCAACAAAAAGATAGATCAGGAGATGGAGTGCATCGGTGACGTCGGCGAGGCCATCGTCATTCGTGTCCATGGAATCAAAGCAAGCCGGGCAGCCAGTCCCCACAAACTGACAAATCAGCAGGCCCCGGGCGTCGGTGAGATCGGCCAGTGTGTCGCCGTTGACGTCTCCCCGGATGAAGTCCGCATCCGCACGACTCACCAGGAGGAGTGCGGCGCAGAGAACGATGGCCGCCGAATTCAAGTGAGCCTGTCTCGGGACTACTGACATCGAATACCGGGTCTTTTTTGGTCTAGTCACTCAATGACGATCAAAGGCCACAGCCGCTGTAAGATTCGCAGCCTTGATCCATTTCGCTTTCCGGCGGGTCGTCCGTGGGGTCCGGACCGCAATCGCGACCGGGTGGCGGAATTTCGAACTCGCCCAGGAAGAGCCCCCTGAGAGTGTTGATCGGATCAGAGAAGTCCACAGCACCACTGTCATCGGCATCCGCGGCGTCCAGGCAGAGCAGCTCGATACTGCCGACAAACAGGAAATCCAGAGTATTGATCGCGTCAGTGAAGTCAATTTCGCCGCTGGCATCGGCGTCCCCGCGACGAAAGGAGGGGGAAGGCGGCTCACAAGAGTCGATAAGGTTGTTCTGGTCTTGATCCTTACTGGGATCCAGACCGATCTCTTCGACATCTTCCACACCGTTGCCATTGCAATCACAGGCGCTCCAGATCACCCCGAGGGTATAGCTTCCCGTCTCCGGGGAGCGGATGTCGTATACGCGCAGGACGTGACTTCCCGTCTCCGGCAGCAAGACGTCGTGAATACCGTTCTGCGACTTCAGGATTGGCGTCGCGCCCGGGCCCAGAAGATCAAAGCGCGCGTCGACGAGCAAGTCGTCCGTCAGCTGGAGGGTCAGGAGGTCGTTCGCCATACCGTCAAAGCGGAAGTAGTCGACCTGAGAGGGTAAAGAAATCATCCGGCTCAGGTCCGAGCCGCAAGTCAAGTCCTCGAAGGTACGACACCGCTTGTTCTCGGGCTCGACCCGGTCAAAGCTCAGAGAGTAGGATCCGGACTCGTCAAAGCCCGCATCGTAGATACGGACAAAATAGGTCTCATTGCTCTGCAGTGTCAGGTCGTGAAAATCGGTCACCTCGCTGAGGAGCGGTGCCTCTGGCGCACTCTCGGTAAACACATCCATCCGAGACTCAATCTCGCTGTCGTTCGTGAGAAGCAGACTCACAAAGTCACCCGCATTCCCCGCAAACGAAAAAAGATCCGTCTGCGCCAGACCATCGATCGAGTCGGAGGCCGCCTGCCCGCAGCCGACAGAGGGAATCTCGCGACAACGCCGCAGAGCGGGGCCGAGCCACTCGAGACTCAGCGAGTAGTCCCCCAGCTCATCGTGACCCCGATCGTAGACTCTCAACAAGTAAGTGCCCGCCTCTGTGAGTCGAATGTCATGTTTTTGAGTCTCCTCGAGCAGGAGAGGAATCACCGCCGAGCTCGGCGCGAAGAGGTCGAAGCGTGCCTCGGCGTCGTTGTTATTGGCGAGAATCAGCGAGACGACATCACCGACGGCGCCAGCGAAGGTGTAAAGGTCCAGCTCGCCGAGCGTCTCGATCGATCCCAAAATATTGTCACCACAGTTCATCTCCACATTCGGCTGACAGGAATAATTGAGGGTGTAGCTTCCCGTCTCATTGTCACTGCGGTCGTAGACCCACAGGAGATGCGTTCCGTCTTCCGTAATGAGGAGAGGTTGAGAGCCACCGATCTCCAACAAGACGGGATTTCCCAGATCGCTGGGCAGGAAGAGGTCGAAGCGTGCATCGATATCGCCGGTATCGGTGAGGTTGATGAGGACGACCTCTCCGGCCAAAGCTTCAAACGTATAAATGTCGACCTCGGCAAGGACCTCGATGGATGAATCGACGGTCTCGCCACAGGTCAGCGACACTTCTCCCTGGCACTCAACGCTCATTTCGTAGCCACCCGTCTCGGGAAAACCATCGTCGTAGACGCGCAGCAGATAATCACCCTCCTCGAGATTGATTTGCACGGCTTCCTTGCTCCCCTGAAGAATCGGGGCCGCAGAGCCACCGGGTCCGAAAACGTCAAGAGTCGCGCCGACCGGACTGCCCGGTGTGTTGTCCAGATCCAGAGCCAGAACCTCACCCGTGGAGCCCCGAAAGCTGAAGTAATCCACTTCGCCGAATCTCTCGATGGTCTCGTCCACCGGTCTTCCGCAATTCAACTCATCGATCGGTCCGCAGTGCCTGGCAAGGGGATGCACCCAGTCGAGGCTCAGAAAATATTCGCCGGTTTCATTCAGAGTGAGGTCATAGACCCGGACCGTGTAGGTGCCTGTCTCCGCGAGCAAAACGTCGCGAAAACCCGCCGCTTCCTGAATGATAGGCGTCGTCATCGAGCTCGGTGCAAAGAGATCAAAGCGGGACTCCACGGAGCTATTGTTCGTCATCCTCAGCGTCACCACGTCACCCGCTTCTCCGTCGAAGGAGAACAGGTCGAGCTCGCCAAGGCTGTCGATCGAGGTCGACAAAACCTCTCCACAGCTCAGGGGGGTCGGTGTCGAGCACTGCTTGCCCACGGGATGGCTCCAGTCCATACCGAAGGTATAGCTGCCGAGTTCTCCGTTTCCCTGGTCATAGATGCGACCAAGGTAGGTGCCGTCTTCCGGCAGCTCGAATTCGAGCAAGCCACTCACTTCCGAAAGAAGGGGAGTCAAGCTGCCGTTGGGCGCAAAGAGATCGAGTCGCGACTCGATGCGACTGGCGTTCGAAAGCCGGATATTGACCATGTCGCCCGCGTTGCCATCAAAGCTGAAGACGTCGAGCTCGGAGATCACGTCAATAGACCCGTTCGTCAGCTCCCCACAGATGGCCTGAAAGTCCAGGCAGCGCCTGTTGGCGGGAAAGTTCCACTCCAGACCGATCCAATAGTCACCCGTGGCATCGTTTCCGCGATCGTAGACGAAAATCGTGTAGGTGCCATCCTCCTGAAGCTGGAGATCCGTAATCTTGCTGACGCCATTGACGACAGGCTCGAGAGCCGAGCTGGGCGAAAACACATCCATGCGCGCCTGAATCTTGCTATTGTCAGTAAGCACAAGCGCGACAACGTCACCGACGTTGCCCTCGAAGGTGTAGCGGACTTCGTCCCCCTTCTCCGCGATCGAGCCCTCAACGGGGACGCCGCACTGCAAGGCCTCGGTGGCGAAAACAGAGAGAGAAAACAACCCGAAAGAAAAAATCAATGCCGGGAGTGCCACGACTCCGGTTCTCACGCAACGCGACACACGAATATAGAAAATCATGGTCAGACCGTGGGCGAGAAACATCACAACAATCTCCACAGGGATACGCTGGTGCCAGATTTAATGGTGAGCATCGGGCTCTCCGCGTCAGCTTGTTAAAACAGCGACGGCAGCGGAAAACCGCAAGCCAGCGTCGAAACGAGTAGGCCGGCGGGAAAGTAACGAAACAATAGTCCCGAGATCTACGGTACTCTGTCGCCGGGAGTCCCGCAAACACTGTTTTGGGACGATTTCCCGTCCGAGCGGTCCGCGAATCCACACGCTCGATGGGAAGGAATTACCAGGCACGATCCGGTTCGCGGAGGCAACCTGAAAGGCGCGCCTAAGCACCCCACGGGATAGCTTTTAGCTCTTGATCAAAGGCGCCGGTGTTGCGCGAATGAAGCGCAGTGCCCGGAGAGTGTCCAGATGATGGACAGCGTGATTCTCTCACTGCGGAAGCGGCCTCAAAAGCCACCCACGTAGGGCAGCGTTTTGGCGACAGCCTCGATTTCCTCGGGGCGATCGAGCAGCAAACCGGTGGCGTCCCAGGTTCCGCGCAAAAAGGCATCGCGGGCGCCCTCTGGCATCGACGCCGAGACGGTCCGGTCTCCGAGTCGAATCGAGTTGGACTCGAGGTCGACGACGAGGTCGGCCGTCGGATTCGCCTCGACGCTCTCCATGAGCGCTTCAACGTCGGTCTGTGAAACAGTCAGACACGGCAATCCGAGCGCCACGCAATTGCCGAAGAAAATCTCGGCAAAAGACTCGCCGACAACGGCACCGATACCCCAGCGAGCGAGTCCTTGCGGCGCGTGCTCGCGCGATGAGCCACAGCCGAAGTTGCGATTCACGAGGAGCACGGTCGCCCCGGCGTAACGGGCGTCGTCAAAAGGATGCGAGGTCCCTTGTTCGCGGTCGTCCTCGAAGACGTGGTCTTCCAGACCGTTGAAGGTCACACAACGCAAGTAGCGTGCGGGCATGATTCGATCGGTGTCGATGTCATCGCCACGCACAGGAATGGCGCTGCCTGTGACCGAAGAAACGCTGGAACTGTTCTGATCCGTGGACATGGTTCTAAAATCCTGAGTCTTGTTAGACGCCACACTCGACTTGCCGCACGTCCATGACCTCGCCGGCAATCGCGGCGGCGGCCACCATGGCGGGGCTCATGAGTAGAGTGCGACCGGTCGGACTACCCTGGCGGCCTTTGAAGTTGCGGTTCGACGAGGAGGCACAGACTTCCCGTCCCTGCAGCTTGTCGGGATTCATGGCAAGGCACATCGAACATCCGGCACCCCGCCACTCGAAACCCGCGTCGACAAATATCTCGTTCAGTCCCTCGGACTCGGCCTCTTCGAGCACCTGGCGAGACCCCGGCACAATGAGCGCCTTGACGTGCGATGCGACTTTCTGACCCTGAACAATCCGTGCGGCCTCTCGCAGATCCGAGATCCGGCTGTTTGTACAAGAGCCGACAAAGGCCACGTCGATCCTGGTCCCGGCGATGGGTGACCCCGCGTCAAAACCCATGAATTCAAGCGCCTCCTGGACGGACGTGCTCTCCGCGCCCGAGAGACTGGCGGGGTCCGGAATCGATTCGCCGACCCCCACGCTCTGGCCCGGATTGATCCCCCAGGTCACCATGGGCTCGATCTCACTCGCCGCGAGCTCGACCACATCGTCGTACTGCGCATCGGCATCCGATGCCATGGTCTTCCACCACTGCGTCGCTCGGTCGAAGGCTTCGCCGCTCGGGGCGTGCATCTTTCCCTGAAGGTACTTGAAGGTCGTCTCGTCCGGATTCACATAACCGACCCGGGCGCCGCCTTCAATCGACATGTTGCAGACCGACATGCGCTCTTCCATATTCATGCGCTCGATCGCGTCGCCGGCAAACTCGTATGCGTAGCCGACGCCACCCTTGACGCCGAGCTTGCGAATGATGGCGAGGATAACGTCTTTGGCATAGGTAGACGGAGGCAACTCGCCGTTGACCTCGATGCGCCGCACCTTGAGGGGATTCATGGCAAGGCACTGGCTGGCGAGGACGTCACGAACCTGGCTGGTGCCAATGCCGAAGGCCACCGCGCCGAACGCACCGTGCGTTGAAGTGTGGCTATCCCCACAGGCGATCGTCATGCCGGGCTGAGTCAAACCCATCTCCGGTCCAATGACGTGAACAATACCCTGGTGATCACTGTCGAGCCCCTGAAGCTTCAGGCCAAAATCGCGGCAGTTCTTTTCGATCGCCGTCATCATCTCTTCGGCAAGAGCATCTGCGAAAGGACGACTCTGATCGTGGGTCGGCACGATGTGGTCCACGGTGGCGACGGTGCGCTCGGGATGCGCGACCTTCCAGCCCCGTTCACGAATCATGGCAAAAGCCTGAGGGCTCGTGACTTCGTGGATCAGATGCAATCCGATGAACAACTGGGTCTGACCGTTCGGTAGCTGTCGCACCGTATGGGCGTCCCAGACTTTCTGGAGTAGGTTCTTGGCCATGGCAGTTCCAGACAAATCAAGAGAGTAGAAGTCGAGTGTCTTTGACGGGTTGTCTTCGCGCAGCAAAGAGTGCGGCGAAGCGGCCCATGTTATCACGAAGCGGCGTTTTTTGCCAAATACCGAGTCGCTCCGGGGGCTGCTTCAGGCTCGAGCAAACGCGAGTCGGCGGGGCGGCAGGCCTCGAACACTCCTCGGGCTCCAGGCCGACGGTGGCAACGTAAAGCGGGTAAACCGCAACGTCGATGACTCCGGTGCTGTGATCGGAGAGGAGCGGGGTCTCGATATCGCCGGAATTCCCCGACCGCTGCGCTCACTCCGGGCCCGTCGGAGTATTCGCGATCAGGGTGTCCCCTCTGTCTCCAGCGGACGAAAGGGATGGTCCTCCGGGTACTTCTCGTTTGTGGTGATAAACTTCCACGCGTCCTCTGCCGTTTCGGCGAAAGTGAACAGGCCGAGGTCTTCGGGAGAAATGACACCTTCGTCGACGAGATATTCGAAGTTCACGGCGGTCTTCCAGAACTCCTGCCCGAAGAGAACGATCGGTACCGCCTCCATCTTCTCGGTTTGAATGAGCGTCAGGGTCTCGAAGAGCTCATCGAAGGTCCCGAAGCCACCGGGAAACACGACGAGAGCACGGGCGCGCATGAGAAAGTGCATCTTTCTGATGGCGAAGTAGTGAAACTGAAAGCAGAGCTCCGGGGTAATGTACTCGTTGGACTCTTCCTCGTGCGGCAAAGTGACCTTGAGCCCGATGTTCTTTCCACCGGCTTCATGAGCGCCGCGGTTGGCGGCTTCCATGATGCCCGGACCGCCACCGGTCACGACCACGTAGTCACGGTGGCCGTTCTTCAGGCTGGCGCGCGTGGCGAGCCCTGCGAACTTTTTGGCCTCTTCGTAATACTTTTGTTTTGCCGCCAGCTTGTCGGCGATGACCTTTCGACGTTTCAGGTCCGCGTTTTCTGGATCCTTCGCAAGCGCTTCCTCGGCCTTACGTATGACCTCGCCGCTCTCGTTCTCATTCGGAATTCGAGCGCTTCCGAAGACCACAACCGTGGATCGAATATCTTCACGATTCTGGATCAACTCTGGCTTGCGCAACTCGAGCTGTAAGCGCACGGGGCGCAGCTCTTCTTCCCGCAGGAAACCAATGTCCTCGAATGCGAGCAAGTACGCCTGAGCGGTCTTGGCCGGATCGGGCTTTTCGTTATCGGATGGTGATGGGCTCAAGCCATCTCCTTTCACTCTTTTGGCCTTGAGGGTTCATCTTGATGATAACGGCACATCGACGCGGATTCTTTAGATCCTTTTCCGGCAGACGGCTCCTATATTTTCGGCCTTCCCGCCGTTGAGGTACAAAGCGGGGGCGGTAGGGAAGCAAGGGCTGGTGTTGCGGGGCCGGGGCCCTGAAGGCTCAAGAACAGGAGAACTTTGATCCGATCAACTAGACTCTGCCCCACTTCAGCAACCGCCTGGACAAAAAAGGCATGACCGAAACCGGTCCTACCCACAACGCGAAGATCCTGGTCGTCGAGAGCTCGAGGGACGCGGAAAGCGCCCTTCAAAATCTGCTGTCGAACGAGGGCTACACCACGATCGTTGCCTCGAAGGTCGACGGTCTCGAGACGGCCGAATGCGCAGCGCCCGACGTCGTACTGGTGGATCTGAGCGTGCCGGAGCTCGGCGGGCTCGATCTCTGCAGAAGCATCAAGGCGAATCCCGGGACCCGGGACGCCGCGGTCATCATCCTCAGCACGATCACGGATACCGAGATCAAGGCGCGGGGTCTGAACGTCGGTGCCAACGATTTTGTCGAGAAGCCCTTTCGGGATGTGGAGCTGGTCGCACGCATTCAGGCTCAACTCCGCCTGAAGCTTCAGGCGGACGGCCTGCGTCAAAACTATGCCGACGTCTGCGAGAGGCTGAAACAGGTTCGGGACACCGATGGCGACGCCGTCGACCAGGGCAGCGTCGTCCGTGAAACGAAGTGTCTGATTTGCGGCAACGAGGTGCGCGAGATTCAGGGGATCGTCAATCAACTACTGATTGGCATCCACTCCCGCTTGAGCTCCCGGGCCCGCAACGATCTCGTGCTCGGCCTGCACGAGATGATTCTCAACGCGATCGAGCATGGCAATCTCGGCATCAGCTCGGGAAAAAAAGCGGAGGCGCTCGAGAGCAACAATTACGACGCGCTGATCGCGGAGCGCTCGGCGGATCCGCAGCTCGCCAAGAAAAAAGTTCGAATCGAATACGAATTTGACGGCTCGGTGTTGCGCTACCGGATCACCGATGAAGGTCGGGGCTTTGACTGGCAAGCCTGTCTGGAGCGTGACGAGCCCGAGGACCTTCTCGCGTCGAACGGGCGGGGGATTCTCATCTCTCGCTACATCTTCGACTCCGTCGCGTATAACGAAAAGGGCAACGAGGTCGAGCTCGAGAAAGCGATCACTGAAAAGGGCAGAGAGTCTCTCGAGACAGGGAGATAGGAATCTCTCGAGCGCGACGTTCGGTGAAGACTAGGGTCGAGCGGTATCCTGCCGCCTCGAGATTGTCGAGTGCCTGTTCGAAGTTCGCGCCCACCCTCTCGGGCACGTGTGCGTCGGAGCCGATGACGACCGGAATCTGACGTTCACACATCTCTTTCAGAAAGATCGGTCCGGGATTCATTTCCCGGATCACCTTGTGAAGTCCCGAGGTGTTGATCTCCATGGCGATACCGGTTGCGGCGATGCGATCCAGAAAGGGTCGGACGTCGTCCAGGATGTTCATGGGTTCCCAGTCGTGCGCGACGATGTTCTTGACCAGGTCGGGGTGTGAAAGGCAGTCAAAGAGTCCTGTCTCGGCCGCCATTGCCAGGTGCTTGAAATAGGTGAGCGCATACTCGCGGTTGTCGCCGTTGTAGAAGCGCGCCTTGTAGGGTTTGAGCTGGGGATGCACCGACCCCAGGACGTAGTTCAAGGGCGCGCGGGTGTGAAGGACTTCGAGCCACTCTTCCATGCCGGGGACGTAGTCGCTTTCGAGTCCGAGAAGCACATCGAGGCGTCCGGCCCAGGCTTCTCGGGCGCGAGCGACGAGCGCGACGTAGTCATCGAACTCATCGAGCTCCATACGTATGTTGGGGGCCCAATCGGGAACGGGATTGTGGCAGGTGACAATAATTCCTTTGAGCCCACGGGCCTGGGCGACGGCGGCGTAGTCTTCGGGTTCGCCGTCGGCGTGTTTGCAGAGCGGCGTGTGCATGTGGGTGTCGTAGAGAACCGGATCGGGGCCCGGTGATGAAACATTCATGGCATCCTCGGTAAACGAACCAAGTTATCAAACTCGCCGTCAAATCGCGAAACCTTTGCGGACGGACGGAAACCCGGTCCCGGGTACCCGCTGCCGGAAACCCGGTCCCGGGTACCCGCTGGGGTTGGTGGAAGGAACGGGGGTTTTCGGAAACCCGGTCCCGGGTACCCGCTGGGGTTGGTGGAAGGAACGGGGGTTTTTCGGACTTCTTGCGGTCATCGGGAAGGGATTTCAGGTGGGTTGCCCTGTCACGCGAGTGGCTTTTGCCCTCGACACTCTCTTTCTCAAGAACCCCCTGTCATTCTCAAGTCGTTCTGAAAAAACGCGCACCTACCCCGAGCCCCCGGAACACTCTTGCCAGCTCCTGACACACCTCTCTTTTGAAACTCGGGACTCCACGAACCCCTCCCTCACGGCGGACGCCGACAACGCACCCCAAACCGGACACGCATGGCATATGTGCCCGCCGGGAAGATGACCTCCCGATCACCCCCACGATAACGCGCCAGAGCTTCGGGGTATTGCCTGCGAAACGTCTGAAGCTCCTGGATCGCCATGATGCGCGGCCACTTTCTCCCGGCCGCAATGCGCGGGTTGAGACCCCGCCTCTCCTCATAACTTCTCGGCGTCTCACAGGGATCCTGCTCGAGAACCCCCCGACGCCCGACGAACTTGCGACCCTCCTCATCAAACCTGCGCCGAATAGACCCCTCCAGATCCCGACACCTCCTAGCCAGAGTCTCCCTGAAATCCTCGGCACTCCTGTCCCCGAAGTGCCGCGGCCTCACAAAAGTCAACCGGACCTCCTCCGGCACCGGCCCCCTGGCACTGAAGCAAACCCGCGGTCTCTCGATCACATACTCACGCTCGTCAATGTCCTCCGGTCGACTACGAAACCCCGGCCACTCACAACCATGCCCGACCAGACCCGACTTCACCGGATTGATGAGCGTGTAAATCATCTTGTCAAACACATCCGCGCTCTCTATGAGCTCCACACCGCTATAACTCTCCGGCTCAAACAACGCACCCCAACGCCCACGGTACGCGTTGACACACTTCGCCATGTGGAGATCAAGCCAGTGCATGAACGCCGGTAGCCGCGCCTCCACATCGGTGACCACGAGGTGGAAATGGTTCGACAGACAGGTGGCAACATGGACCTCGATCTCGTGCTCCTTTGCCGCATGCGCGAGACAGAAGAGAAAGATGTCCTTGATGGCCCTGTCTGGCGTGAGGAGGAATTGTCTCTGGATACAACGTCTCGTGATGAGATAGCTGCTCCCGGGCAATAGACGACGCGGCAAAGTCACGATGGGCTCCTGGCGTTGAGTTCCGCAGACCCAACGCAAAGGACTGGCCCTTACGGCCATGGCGCGGCCCTTGTGATGCAAGTGACTCGCACACAGTGATTTCCATGAAGCGGGCCGGGAGACCCGAGGCAGGATGCTCGTCGGGGAAAACTCTTCTGTCCCGCCCGAATTCGGGACGTGTCCCGGGGGCGGGACAAGTTTCACTGCTTCCAGCAACCGGTCAGGCGCGCAGTGGAGTCACGCTACTCGCGCTCACCCCGCACGTTGCTCTAGTTGCCCTTCTTTACGCTCGGCTCCGCCGGCAAGGGATCTCCACCACTCGCCGACTCCGCACTTCGACCGACCGATGCCATGGCATTGAACCGAATCTCCCGGGCCTCCGGATCGTCCGTGCGCACGATGACCTTCTCGACAATTCGGCCCGGACCGCCTCTCGGCACGCGACGCAAAAGCAAAACTACGTTGTACTCCTTGCCCTCCTCGATCGTCTCGATCTCATACTCGAACTCGGTGCCCTGCACCTCCACCCGAGTGATCTTGAACGGATGGTCCGGATCGCTAGAGGCAATCTTCACCTTTTTACTTGCCGGCGTGGCACCGGGTTGCCCGAGACCCTCCGTGTCACGACGACTGAAGTAGACCGACGCGGGACTCGCCGCAATGCGGCGTTTTACCGTAATCATCACAGGTATCGGTATGTCGAAACTGTTGTCGTTCACCGCGACCTGCACCACGAAGTCCACCTGGTAATACTTCTTCGCACGAGCGGGCAACTTCGGTTGGACCTCCACATGCCAGAGCTTGCCCGGCTCGATCTCCTGGAACTGGGTTTCGATGATCTCGCTCGCA
>Ga0310344_10001412_pt1 | contig 18343 bp, 18 predicted proteins | sample HC15DNA20200_MG_FD_203801 | JGI IMG/M metagenome (GOLD analysis project Ga0310344, IMG submission 203801) | Marine microbial communities from station ALOHA, North Pacific Subtropical Gyre - HC15-DNA-20-200_MG | ecosystem: Environmental > Aquatic > Marine > Oceanic | place: Pacific Ocean: North... | reverse complement strand
GCAAGGCGAAAGCTTGCGGTAACTACATCAACTCGATTCTTGCCCTGCAGGAAGCGGTCCGCGAAGGGTATGACGAAGCGCTATTGCTGGATAGCGATGGCATGGTCGCTGAAGGTAGTGGCGAGAATATCTTTATCGTACGTAACGGCATTATTTACACTCCCGAACTAACGTCGGCACTCGAGGGGATCACGCGCGACACCGTCTTACAACTAGCACTCAAAGAAGGCTACAACGTAGTTGAAAAGCGGATCACCCGAGACGAAGTCTACATCGCAGATGAGGCCTTTTTCACTGGGACTGCTGCAGAGGTCACCCCAATTCGAGAGCTAGACAACCGGACTATCGGCTCCGGCACCCCAGGGCCAGTGACGCAACAGCTTCAGTCGAGCTACCTCGATCTCGTGGAAGGCCGCCACCAAGGCTATAGCGATTGGCTGACGGTGTTATAACGGCGCGTCGAAACCAAGACCCCAACGGCAAAAATATGTTGGTGATATGGCGACTGTATGACAGCAAACCAGGGCATGATCGGCAGAGCCTCGGATTGGTTCGAGCTCTCGCCGAAATAACGCCTGTCGAATTAGTAACGCTTGATGTCCGCGATCAACGCATCTCCCTTTTTCATTTTGTGGCACGGAAGTTGCCATTCGCTATGGACGCGCCAGCACCGGACCTTATTATCGGAGCCGGAAGCACGTGTCAGTGGCCGATGTTGAACGTTAAACGGTCACGCGGCGGAAATACCATCTACCTAATGAAGCCGCATATTCCACTTTGTTTTTTCGACCTTTGCTTGATCCCACGACATGACAAAGCGGTGGCGACACGGCACTCGATTGTCACTGATGGCGTGCTTAATGACATCGAACCAACCTCGTCACGGGGTAACCAAGGTTTCATTCTGATTGGCGGACCGTCCGATCATTACACCTGGGACCAAGACCACCTGATTGTGCAAATTAGAGCTATCTTGGAAGCCGATGGTGCGAAATTGTGGGTCATCTCCGATTCACGACGAACACCGGCCGCGACACGAGAGGCATTGCAAACTTTAGCGGGAGATAATATTACATTCCTCGGTTACCAGGAGGCAGCCTCAAACAACGTGGCCGCTCAACTCGCACGTTCGAATGTCGTTTGGGTAAGTAGCGATAGTGTGTCGATGATTTTTGAGGCCATCACTAGCGGCGCGGCTGTAGGGGCCATCGAAATGCCGGCAAAGCGCCGAGACCGAATCACAACGATTATTGCCGATCTTTCTAACCGAAATTTAATCACAAAATACTCCGACTGGAGCGGTGGCGCCGAGCTCCAAGCACCCGTACCGTTAGCCGAAGCTGCACGCTGTGCTGCTATCATCCTGAAACGCTGGGATCCAATTTCGCGTCAACTACACGCGAGTTCGATGCCGTGAATACGCAAGCAGTCCCCTTTTATCATGTAGGCCCCTCGTTAGCACATAGGACACCCTTCCCCCGACCCCAATCATCAATGTCGTTGCGTTGTCGACCAAGAGAGCACGGCGAGCCGCGATGGCAATAACAGTCATGCAACTGCTGCCCGCATTGAATGTAGGTGGTGTCGAACGCGGAACACTGGAGGTTGCAGCCGGCTTGGTTGCACAGAACCACCGAGCAATCGTCGTGTCAGGAGGTGGTCTTTTGGTTGACGAGCTCGAAGCGCTTGGCGCAACACATATAGAATGCCCTATCGGCGAAAAAAGTTTGCGCACATTTTCTTGTATCCGACGCTTGCGTGCAATTATAAAACGAGAGAAAGTCGACATTGTGCATGCTCGTTCGCGCCTACCGGCATGGGTCGGATATCGCGCGCTGGCTGGCATATCAAGGCAATGCCGACCCCGCTGGATGACGACGGTGCATGGTCCCTACACAGTCAACGCCTATAGCAACATTATGGTTAGCGGCGAACGCGTTATCGCAATATCTGAGTTCATTGGAGATTACATTCGAAACAACTACCCCTCGGTACCAGGTTCGCAAATCCGAGTAATTCCCCGGGGAATCGATGACAGACGCTACCGGCCTGACTTCACCCCTGAACCGGCTTGGCGCAAACGCTGGGTGTTGGAGCACCCAGAATTACACGGGAAAAAACTGCTTGTTTTGCCGGGTCGACTAACCCGCTGGAAGGGCCAGGAAGAGTTTATTGCGCTTATTGATGCACTCAATGCTAAGGGAATGCCAATTCACGGATTGATAGCGGGTGGCGCTACAGGATCGAATAGAAAATTCGAAACAACGTTAAAATCCCTCACAGCTCGACACGGACTTGAGGCAAAAATCACCTTTCTCGGCCATTCAGATGATCTTCGAGAGATCCTACGCGTCGCGGATATTGTCTATTCGCTGACTATAGAGCCGGAGGCGTTTGGTCGCACAACGATCGAGGCGCTTGGCCTCGGGACGCCCGTCATTGGTTACGATCACGGAGGTACCGGAGAAATATTACAGCAGATGTTTCCTCAAGGGTTAGTCCCACCGCGAGATATCTCCGCCGCGGTTGAAACCACTTGCTCTTTACTAAACGCTCCGGTCGCCGTCCCTACAGAACATCCGTATAAGCTCGCTCGCATGCAGGCGGACACGATCGAGATCTACAAAGAACTTTGCCCGACGGGCTAGAGCCGCTCAGCCCCAACTCGTGTAATTATAGCCGAACGATACGCGAAGAAATTTTGCACACGCCCAATCAACGAATTGCCGATCCTTTGCATTGTAGGCGCCCATGAAGTTCTGATTTTGGCGATTAACCTCACCAGGAGGTCGGGCCGGGTCGGCGCGCGCGGCCATCGCTAACTTGGTGGCTGCTGAAACCCCATAATCAATACTCGCAGACGTCAATGGGAGGGAGAAATGTGTGGCGACTCGGTCCAATTCCGCATGTGGTTTTAAACTCATATCTTCGTAACGAACAATATGACAATTATTATTAAGTTCGGCTACGCGCCCCCACGCGTTCAAAAATCGAATACACCACCATATGTCGCTGTTAAATTTGCGTCCAGACGGATCGCCTCGAAGGTACTCGGAAAAAGTGATCGCATAGCGAGTTTTCCATTTTCTATAGTTGGACACAAGGCAGGCACGCAGGTCCCTAACCAAAAGCACGCAAGGTGGCAGCTTCAATACGCGTAACGCAGATGAGTTTCGGAAAAGCAACGGCGCGATTGTATGGCTGCTTTTTATACATGGGATTTGCGGATAGAGCACTGGATCCTTAACACCCCCAATAATGTCGTTTGCGTGATTGAATTGCGGAGGCGGAATCTCGTAATAAGAAGAAATCGCACTGGCAAGCATGAATTTGAGCCAATGGGTCCCGCCTTGGTGCATGCTCACAATGGCACCGTCGGCATGGCGCAAGCGCAACAACGAGTAGTTGCTCAACTCATGACGCAAACGGTGAAAATGAAAGTGCTTGATTTTAGGCGCCGTCATTTCTGGATTATGTTCATAGTCACCGTGATCGTAGCGTGAATGTCAAGCGCCGTGGTGCCCGTGCTCCGCGTTATAATCAGATGCTTGAATATACTGATCATCAAACTCGGGGCGCTCGGGGATGTTGTCATGGCGACGCCACTGATCGCCGCGATTCAACGCGCACACCCGAAACACAAGGTGCACTTGCTGACGTCTAAGCCTTATCTGTCAATATTTGCCAATTGGCCCAGTCTCGACGTTACGGTGCGACCACGCCAGGGGATCCTCAACTTCAGTCGCGCTTTGGAATGGGTTCGACACCTTCAGTGCACGCGCATTTATGACTTGCAAGGTAGTCACCGTTCCGCATTTCTATGCGCCTTGTCCGGATCGCCCATGCGGATTGGGAATCACACTCACTTCCCCTATACCCATCACCCCGTTAGCCGTTGGACCGGCCAATGCCATATCTTTGAGCGAATGATAGAGATACTTGATGCGGCCAATGTTGGTGGCGTTGATGGTCTTCCTCACATACCGATTGTTGACGTGGATCGCGAAAACGTTGCAGCTTGGTCCGACGCGCACGATCTGCATGATCGGGGATATGTTGTACTGCACGCCAATGTAAGTTCTGCTCGGCCGGAAAAACGCTGGCCATACTTTGAGGCGCTCGGGAAGCGAATATCCACACATGGACTCGTCCCAGTCTGGGTAGGAGGACCCGGCGATGCGACAGAAAATCGACGCCTGTGCGCCATCGCTGGAGGACTAGATGCAACAGCGGCTTTCACCCTACCGGCTCTAGTGCAATTCGCACGGCACGCGCGTTTTGCAGTAACCAATGATTCGGGACCAATGCATGTGCTAGCGGCCGCAAAAATCCCCGTTTTCGGCCTATTCGGACCAAGCGATTGGCGTCGTAACCATGCCCTCGGTCAACGTGAAAACGTCATCGCCTGCGTTGAGTGCGTCGAAGAATTTCGAGGGCAACTCATTGCCGAGTGCCTCGATCAGATATCCTGCGATATAGTTTGGACTCGACTCCGCGCGTCAGGGGTCTTGTGACCTTTGTTCAGTTTCTATCAGCCCTTTGTAAAGTTCAAGATATTGCGTTAGAACAGCGTTAACACTAAAGTTCTGTTTAAAACGTTGCTGGGCTGCTACAGCGCGCTTCGCCGCCTGCCTGGGTTCCCGTACGATCCGGTGAAACGCCTCAGTCAAGGCGCTTGAGTCTCCCGACTCGACCAAGATGGCGGTATCTTCATCTAAAATCTCGGAAGGCCCATGAGTACGGGTTGCGATGATCGGAAGGCAAGAAGCCATTGCTTCTAGACACACAATGCCAAACGGTTCATCGCGTGATGGCAAGACAAACACGTCTGCTTGGCTTAAACATCTTTGTACGTCGTCCTGCCAACCCAGAAAAGCGACAACTTTTTCTAAACCCAATTCACGACGTAAACGCATTAGCGCCCCGCTTTCGGGGCCCGCTCCCGCAAGGGTAACCGACAGTTTCAAACCATCACGCCTTGCTGCAGCAACGGCATGCAAAAGAAGATCAAAGCCTTTTTTGTGTACCAACCGCCCTACCCCAACGACTCGGAGTACCTCACTCGACCAATTAGTTGGCTCAGTCTCAAGACGATAGGGCGGTATTGACGAAAAGTTCGGTATGCGAGAGATACGATCCCCTGACACTCCTTGACTCCGAAGATACTCTTCTTGCCGCCGCGTAGTTGGGACAATTTTTGAGATGGACTCATAATATTTTAGATTCACGTAATTATGGGTTTTAGCCACGCTAGGAATCCCCAGCAGCCGGGCTGCTGGGCCGGCTATCTGGGCTGAACGGGCGAGGTGCATCTGCGCAACGTCCGCATCAAAATTTTCCAATTGCCTCCTTATTTTACGACGAGCAAACGGATCCCATGAACCTCGCACAGTAACGGTTCGGGTTGTGAGTCCGTCAATCTGCTCGACAAAGCCCAACGCCTTGGATCGGCGTTCGCAGATAGCCAACACGTCGTGCCCGTTTGACCGCAGCGCTTGACACATGTCAACAAACGATCGTTCCGCTCCGCCAAAACCTTTACCGAGCATAATTTGGGCGATACGCACTTCCGTTACTAGTTCGTCGGGTTGTAGAGATCCGACAACCCCGAAAGGTGCTGCCGCAACGTTTCGGCAACGCCCACCGGCTCTAGCAAATTTAGTTCCGCGTTGGGAGCAAAGGCTACCGAGGCCCGCGCGCCCCACGGTCGGTAACGCTCGGGACGACCTGGGCCAAATACCGTGAGGGTTGGAACGTTCAAGGCCGCGGCTACATGCCCGAGACCGGAATCATTCCCGACGAAGGCGTGAGCACCGGACATACACGCGGCGACTTCCAAAAGAGTTGTCCTCCCTGCAAGATTCACAATAGGGAGTGCGCATGAAGCTTGCAATCGTTTGCTAAGATCACGGTCGTCGTTTGAACCGACTACGATGACTCCATCGAAATCCGACCGTAGTTGTTCGATTAAAGCCTCGTAGCAATCTACTGGCCATATTTTTCCAGGCCAGTTGGCTCCCGGCGCAACGATCAGCCGGCGTCCGCTGGGAAGATCTCGAAGTAACTCCGAGGCTTTCTCGGCCGCTCTTTTCTCGACCCAAAGCCGTTGAGGGGGAATATCGAAATTTGGTCCGAGAATACCAGCAAGCGCAGTAAAATGATGCTGCACTGCGTGGGTGCCGATTGAGATGCCGCGCCGTTTTATCCCGTGCTGTCCACAGCGGATAAGGGCAGTCAAAAAGGTCGTCCGCAGATCCACTGCCACATCATAACGAAATTTTCGCAGCGTCCTTACCAGTGACCAGATCCCTGACAGGCCTGCTTGCTTATCTTTGTGGATCAAGCGACCGAGATAGGGACAAGGCTTTATCAGCTCTGACGAGCGACTGTCGGCGACAATATCAATTAAATGTTGCGGATAGGATAAGTGTAACGCTTCGAGAACTGGTGTCGTCATGACTAGGTCGCCAATATTACTCAACGTTATGAGCAATAATCGCCGCTGCTTCTCGCTCAATGTTCTACGCCCCCGATGACCGCCTCAATCGCCAAAGCAACGCGTGACACCGGTATTAACTCCATCTCAGTTCCGCCGAATTCCTGTGCCGTGATCGCAATTTGCTTACAATATGGCGGTTTGAATTTGTGCGCACTCGTGCGCCCAAATAACGTAATTAACGGCCGGCCTCCGGCCCCCAAGAGATGACCGCCGCCAGCATCATTGGCCACACCAAGAGCAATTCGCTGCGCTAACGCAATACTCAAAAGAGCACTTCCCTTCTGGTTCGCAAACGCCTCTTGTTCCGGAAATAAGGCCTTAGGCACCGCTCGAGCTATCTCCTCCTGCATCGATAATTCATCTGGCCCAAGAAAAAAAACTGGTATCCGCCCGTGTACTACTTGATTAAGAGCCAGCTCAATATAGCGCTCCAGCGGCCATCGCTTTCGCGCCCCTCCCGATCCCGGCACAAAGCCAATGTAGATAAAACCTTCAGGCAACAATTCGTGCGCTAATTTTTGATTCTCCCCCCCTACAGCGATCGTAGCGTCGACTCTAAGTTCTCGTCCTGCGGCCAGGTTGGCGAGGCAACACATTTGATCAAATATCGAGCTCGGGAATTTTGTACCGGGTCTCGGTTTTATATCCGATAAGAGAAAGTTTGCCGCGGGAGAGATAAATACATTGTGTGCAATACGCCTGAGTAAAACCGCGTTACGAATTTTTGGCTCCGTGGATATAAGTATATCGAAGTTTCCTGGAAACGGCGGCCGGAAAAGCTCACTCCAACTGACGCCGACACCAGCAAAATCATGCACCTCATCGATAACCCCCGCGGCGACCGATGCTAGTGTTCCGTTGAAAACACTTTTGCGTAACCCCGCTAGCCACACTAGTCGATGAGCAGGGAATGCGTTTTTCAGTGCTACGATTGCCGGCCATTTTATTAACGCATCGCCGATACGATCACCGGTAACATGAACCAATATGCCGAGCTGTTCAGTAGGGTTGATAAGATTTCTCTTCCACCAGGTTTGAACCAAAGCGAACATTTATCGCGCGCTTTACCGACGAGCGCTCATCATTAAACTTATACACGCTACGGGCAACTTCGACGAACTCGGCGTCAAACGACTTGGTTGCCTCCCTCCGTCTGATTTCGTCTTCGATATCCCACAGCTTTTCATTGATACTTTTTAGGGCTTTACGTTCTGATGCCGCCGCATTTATGTCAACACCGCTGTTGAGCCAAGCTTTGGTTAGGATTGCCAACTCTCGTTGGATGTTCTCTAGTTTTTCCGCATCAGCGATACGCTCATTTTTTATTTCCAAGATGGTGATCTTGTCGATCAGCTCACCGTAAGAAACCGCGATTTCAATACTCATTGCCCAACCTGTCTAATTTCTATCGGTATTAAAAGAGTTCCAATATCTTCAATATTGCCCCATCCTCGAGTGTCGGCAATGTTCGTGTCCAGAGTTAACTGTGTCGGACCATCAGCGCCTCATCCGATACTATTGCCGGACCACGCTAACCTCGATACTAATCTCCGATGCTATTCTATGTTACGGCTGCAGATTTATCCCGAAATCCTCGTGCGAACTGGGATCCTCACAGCCCAACACGATGCCAACGCAATAAAATCACGGCTTTTGGCAGCCGCGACGTAAGAGCTTACTAGTCAAACTTCTAAAAATCGTTCGTCCGCACCAACCGTGAGGCCTACGGATTATCATATAGGCAATCGACTAGCCATCGAGAAGTGCTAAAATGCACCCAATGAAAAATCTACTTTGCTTGATGATTTTATACGCGCTACCGGCATTTGCGTTAGCTAACACAATGGTTTTCGAGGCCGACGACCAGTTACAGGCTAACGCTAGAAAATGGGCCAACCAATTTGTCCAATTCGCTGAGGCGGAGTACGACATTGAACTCAACTTCTCGCTCCAGAGCATTAAATATCTAGATGAACTGGTCGATGATCTGCACGCGACATTCGTAGCAGAGAGCCCACCGGAGGAGGAAATTTTCCCAGTAGCTCGAGCGTTGGGCTCCTACGTTGCGGAAGTCTATCGGATCTTTAACGGAGGCAAATGGGGCTGGTTCATTAGAGAGGGCGAATCGTTCCCCGGGGTCGAAACGACCAAGGGTTCACAATTTTTCCCGGTAGAGAGAGTATTAGATCGGATTAAGACGCACACAGACCCAGACATATGGGAATATTATCTGTTGATGACGCAACATTAAGCACACCTACTTCCGATTGAATCGCATAGCGTCTACGATAGCCTGCCGGATTTGCAGCCCTGCGCTAGGTGCCATATACTCGATTTTTCTGTCGCATACGCATGATAACCGGGAAAGTTCGTCCGCCTAGCGGCTCGGTCTCACGGGTCGGGATAGCTGAAAAAGAAACGTCGCCGACAAAAGTCGTGGCAGACACTGGTCTAAACATCGCTTAGATCCTGAAACAAAATTTATGGGTAAAAGAAAGGTGCGCAAGGTATGTCGCTAGTAATTGGGTTGATTGTACTGATTATTGCGTCAGTACTTTTCCATTTTATGAGTCCTTGGTGGTTGACTCCTATAGCGTCCCACTGGGACACCGTCGACCTCACCATTGATATTACATTTTGGGTCACAGGTTTCGTCTTTGTCGCGATCAACGGGTTTATGGCCTACGCGATATATAAATTTCGCTATAAGAAGGAACGCCGGGCGACCTACGAGCCTGAGAGCAAAAAACTCGAGTTGTGGCTAACTGCAGTAACCTCAATCGGCGTCGCGGCTATGTTAGCGCCGGGGTTGTGGGTATGGGCTGACTTCGTGTCCCCGCCAGAAGACGCTATGGTTTTCGAGGCTGCTGGCCAGCAATGGCACTGGAGTTTCCGCTTCCCTGGTAAAGATGGAAAGCTCGGCGCTGTCTTCAATGGTGATATCACGGACGAAAATCCCTTTGGGATGAACCCAGACGATCCTTTCGGACAAGATGACATATTGATCGCGAGCCCGGAGGTCCATCTTCCTCTTGGCGTGCCCATTAAGGCCCTATTACGTTCAAAAGACGTCTTGCATAACTTCACAGTGACGCAGTTCCGGGTCAAGATGGATCTTGTCCCCGGCCTTGTCACGTACCAATGGTTTACCCCGACTGTTGCGGGGAGGTATGAGCTTTTATGCGAAGAATTATGCGGGATTGGGCATCATACGATGCGTGGTCATGTCGTGGTCGAAGAACAAGAAGCATTCGATAAATGGTTAGATGCGCAACCGACCTACGCCGAGATCCTTGCCAAAGCTCCTGGTGACCCCTCGGCGGGCGCTTCGCTATACGCGGTGTGCACCGCATGCCACGGCGCCCAAGGCGAAGGGAACCCGCTTTTGAACGCACCAAAATTAGCTGGGCAGGGTGCCTGGTACATGAAGCGTCAACTTGAGTACTTCAAAAAAGGCATCCGTGGATCACATGAGCTAGACATATACGGACAACAAATGGCTCCAATGGCGGCGGTACTAGCTGATGAGACGGCCATTAACGACGTCGTCGCCTATATAGAGACGTTACCTGACCTTCCAGCGATATCTACGGTGATGGGTGATGTCGAGCACGGCGAGGATGTCTATGAAACTTGCGCATACTGCCACGCGGCCGACGGTTCAGGAATACAAGCGCTTAACGCACCACGTCAGGCGGGGATGAGCGACTGGTATTTAGTCACTCAGTTGAAAAACTTCAAAAAGGGTATCCGGGGTCAGCACCCGGGCGATGGGTACGGGCCGCAGATGGGCTTGATGGCGAACAGTTTGATCGATGATCAAACGATCAATGATTTGGTCGCGTACATCAACACTTTAGAAATCGAAGACGCAACAGCGTCAGAATAGGCGACTTAAGGGTTCGAAGAGAGGATATTTGGATGGCATACGTCACGCACGACGAAACGGCATACGTTGCACCGCTAGAAGTTGAAGAAGAGCATCTTTACCACGCTAAGACATGGCTTGGTAAATATGTCTTTAGTCAGGACGCAAAGATCATCGCAGTACAATATGCGTGCACCGCGATCGGTATTGGATTGGTCGCTTTAGTGTTCTCATTAATCATGCGACTCCAGCTCGGTTTCCCAAACACCTTTGCTTTCATTGCACCGCAGGATTACTACCAGTTTGTGACCATGCACGGCATGATTATGGTTATCTACCTCCTTACCGCTCTATTTCTCGGGGGCTTCGGCAACTACCTCATCCCCTTGATGGTGGGCGCCCGCGACATGGTGTTCCCTTATGTCAACATGATTAGTTACTGGGTGTACCTAGTCGCCGTGTTGATTCTTGTCGCAAGTATGTTCGTTCCTGGAGGCGCCACAGGATCAGGCTGGACCCTCTATCCACCGCAGGCTGTCACCTCCGGGACCCCCGGTTCGGATCTCGGCATCATCTTGATGCTGGTCTCTCTGATCGTTTTTATCATCGGATTTACCATGGGCGGTTTGAACTACGTGGTTACGGTTCTACAGGGCCGAACGCGGGGCATGACTTTGATGCGCTTGCCTCTAACAGTATGGGGTATTTTTATGGCAACAGTGCTCGCGCTGCTTGCTTTTCCGGCTTTGTTAGTCGCTTGTATCATGATGCTGTTTGACAAAATTGTTGGCACCAGCTTCTTTATGCCCGCGGTGATCTCCATGGGCGAACAGCTTCCACATAACGGCGGCAGCCCAGTGTTGTTCGAGCACTTATTCTGGTTTTTTGGACACCCTGAAGTCTACATTGTTGCGCTACCGGCTTTTGGAATTGTCTCAGACCTACTCGCCACACACGCAAGGAAAACCATCTTTGGTTATCGCATGATGGTATGGGCCATTGTGGTGATTGGGGGCTTAAGTTTCATCGTTTGGGCCCATCACATGTACGTAAGCGGCATGAATCCCTACTTCGGGTTCTTTTTTGCCACCACAACCTTGATCATCGCGATACCTACTGCCATCAAGGTATATAACTGGGTTTTGACCTTGTGGCATGGCAATATCCGGTTAAACGTTCCAATGATGTTCGCCATTGGTTTTATTTTCACGTTCATCAATGGCGGCCTAACCGGGTTGTTTCTTGGGAACGTAACAGTCGACTTACCACTTTCTGACACGTATTTCGTGGTTGCCCATTTCCATATGGTGATGGCAGTGTCTCCTGTACTGGTAGTATTCGGGGCTATCTATCATTGGTATCCGAAGATGACGGGCCGGTTACTCAATGACGGGCTCGGCAAGGCACATTTTTGGATAACCTTTCTTGGAACCTATGCGATCTACTACCCCATGCACTACTTAGGTTTTCTGGGGCTACCTCGCCGTTACTATGCTATGGGGCCGACGGAGTTTATGCCAGAGTCAGCTCACAGTTTGAATCAGTTCATTACTGTAGCAGCCCTTATGGTAGGAGCGGCTCAGCTAATCTTCCTCTACAATTTGATCGTAAGCTACCGCAACGGCAAAGAATCCGGCCACAACCCGTGGGAATCAACGACGCTTGAATGGCAGACTCCGGCGACCCCACCTGGGCACGGCAATTTTGGCTCCGAATTGCCCTTAGTATACCGGTGGGCATACGACTATAGCGTCCCAGGCGCCCCGGCAGACTTCCTGCCTCAAAATCTACCGCCACAAGGCGGATCTGCCGAAGGCATAAAAGAAGGGTAGCCGGACCAGGCGGTCACACCAAAATGGGCATATCAGTCGGAATAATGTTTCTCATCATGGCGGTTGTCGCTGGATGGCTTTTGAAACAGACCATTAGCACAACCCCATGGATTGCCCGAACAACTATCGTTGAGGGTCACGGTGGTTCTTTCCCGCAGGCAAAGGCAAAAATTGGTCTTTGGGTTTTTCTTGCAGTTGTCACTTCGCTGTTTGCTTTGTTTATCAGCGCATACACCACTCGCATGGAGCTAGGCGATTGGCGGCCATTGCCAGAACCAACCTTGCTCTGGTTCAACACCGCGATCCTGGTATTTAGTAGTATTGCTTTGCAGTGGGCACGGCACTCTGTTGAGAAGGAAGAGATCGGCGGCGTCAAGGCAGGTCTCGCGGCTGGTGGCGTCTTGACGATCAGCTTTATGGTCGGTCAGCTCATCGCCTGGCAACAGCTTGGCGAGCTCGGGTATCACGCCAGCACAAATCCAGCAAACGGCTTTTTCTACTTGATAACGGGTCTGCACGGCCTCCATATGCTTGGCGGTCTGGTCGCGTGGTGCCGCACATCTTTTAAGGTCTGGCGTGGCTGCAAGGCCACCGACGTACGCTTGAGTGTGGAGCTTTGTACGGCTTACTGGCATTTTTTGCTGGTCATTTGGTTCGTATTATTTGGTCTGATGTTATCGACCTAACAACATAAGGATTCAAAGAAGTGTCGAATGAGATAGCAATAGATACCGGGCGTTCAATAGACATGGTTGAGGGCCTACCAGGCATAGTCTCTGATTGGTCGTCGGATCAGCGGGCGTTCAAACGCGTGCCTTGGGGCAAGGCAATGATGTGGATCTTCTTACTAAGCGACACCTTTATTTTTTCTTGCTTTCTGCTTAGCTACATGAAGGTGCGCATGACCACCACCGTGCCATGGCCTAATCCGAGCGAAGTTTTCGCATTAACTATTATGGGTAACCATATCCCGTTGGTGCTCATCGCCATTATGACATTTATTCTGATCAGCAGCAGCGGCACCATGGCCATGGCGGTCATGTTCGGCTACCGCAAGAACAAAAAGGTGACGGGTCTGTTGCTTGTCATAACCGCACTATTCGGCGCTTCGTTTGTTGGCATGCAAGCTTTCGAGTGGACTAAGTTAATCGTTGATGAGGGCGTGCGGCCCTGGGGCAACCCAATGGGTGCTGAACAGTTTGGTGCATGCTTTTTTATGATCACTGGATTTCACGGTTTCCACGTGTCTATTGGCGTCTTGTTCCTTATTATTATGGCTGTGAAGGTGTATAGGGGCAGCCTTGATATTGGGCGTCCAGGTTTATTTACCCATCGGCCTGGGGATTATGAAGAGATTGAGATCATGGGCCTGTATTGGCATTTCGTCGACCTCGTATGGGTGTTCATCTTCGCATTTTTTTACCTTTGGTAGGCTCCAACATGTCAGAAGCAGAAACAGCAACAATGTCCGGACCAGCGGACGCAACCGAAGATCATGTCGAAGGACAAGAGCACCCCATTTCCACATACCTGTGGGTGTGGTTTTTGTTGTTCGTTTTGAGTGTTGGGTCGTATATGGTCGATTACCTGCAGCTGCAAGGACTCTTGCGGTGGTCCTTAATCCTCATTTTTATGTTCTTAAAGGCAGGCTTTATCATCGCCGTATTCATGCACATGGTTTGGGAGCGTCTAGCTTTATCATTCGCCATTCTACTGCCTCCCCTGGTGCTACTTGTATTCATCGGGCTGATGACGTCTGAAGCGAATTACACTTTTCTGAGCAGGCTCACCTTTTTTGGCGGACCGTAAGGACTAGCGTTGCGGCTAGCCGGCGAAAAGGGTTGGTCGGCCGATATCGCTCTGCCCTAGCGATACTTAGTTCGTCTGTGGTCAACTTATGTTATTCAATCTCGCCACCGTAGTGAAACCGCACGTGATTACCGCGCAGAATGCGTCTTTTTTATCTTCCTCTTCTCGCCTACTTTTCGCTCTCTAGCCCATCGTTGCTCGCACACGGCGGTGTTGCCTTCGAGGAAGACAACTGTGTTCTCAACATCGGTTTTCTGAAAGCACACTTTACCGGATACCAACCCAAATCTAGAGGCAACTCTGAATTCTGCGAGGACATTCCGGATGTCGGCGAGAGCGTATTTGTGGTCGAGTACCTACACGGCTTTCTAAACCAAATACCCGTCGATTTCCGTATTATCGAAGATATAGAGGGTTTTGGTGTCTTTGCCAACTGGGAAGATATTGAATCCATTAAGGACCTTGAGCGTGTGACTGTCTTCTACCAACCACCGAGGCGGCGCCCGAGTGGCGTGATGACTGTCGAATATGAATTCCGAAACGCAGGGAGCTACATCGGTATTGTTACGGCCCCGCACCCGCAGCAGGATAAAATTTATCGCGCTGTATTCCAATTCCAGGTCGGCGGCCAGCCATACGGCTACTTTTTTATCTTTGGTGTCCTTATAGTGCTGGCACAACTCGTCTACTGGATAAACGCTGGGGGATTGCGAAAATTTCGTCAGCGCCGTGTACTTTGATCCAGCGTCGGGCGCGGAGCTTCTTGGCGACTAATCCATTCGTTGTATTCGCGTTTGGTAGTGGCGACCACTGTAATTGGCATAAATCCGTTTTCAGGACCACAGACGGTAACCGGGAGTCCTCGATAAACGCCTGGCACCATAATTTCAACCCGGCGGTTAATTGTAACGCCGGGGAAGACCTCTTGTATGATATCTACACCTTCTACCGACCACGGGTAAACTTGATCGATCGAAGTAAACATCAAGTGTATCTTTGTTCGTATAGGCAAAACTATCGGCTTGTCGCTACCTGCTAGATCTGGTTTAACGCCCTCAATCGTTGTCTCCCGCGTACCGCCAGCTGCGTTACTTAAAACGCTTATGTCGTAATCAAGGTAGTCATATACCCACTTGCAATTTTTCCCTGTAACTTTTAATCGAATTTCAGATCCGTGTTCTTTCTCAGAGTAAAACAAAGTCTTCGCGGCCGGAATAACCATTAACACTACGATTATGAACGGGATTACTGTCCAAACAAATTCCGTAGTAAGCTTTTTATGAAAATTCGCTCCGGCATTTTCTCGTAAATTTCGATGAGTAAAAATGAAATAAATCATCGCCGCGAACACCAATACTGCGATAACCCCACAGATCCAGAAAACAACTAAGTGCAAATCGTGTGTGGGGCTACTTGAAGACATCGCTCTTTACGGGTGCTCCGATATGTTTTTGATGATTTTAGATCTCCAGCTAAAAGGTGAGGTATTCAATTTATTAGGCCTCGCTGGGCTATTTACCTATACAGAATGTGGAAAAAATCTCTCCTAATAATTCCTCGTTAGTGTACTCTCCCGTAAGGGTACCGAGCGCTCGCACAGCCAAACGAATTCGTTCCGCTGCAAGTTCAGGGGAATCCTGATATAGCTCGCGATGATCGAAATCTAACGCTTCGGCGGCAGCATGCAACCCTGTTAGATGTCGGTCGCGCGCTAAGATCATATTGTCGGGGTCGCCTGTAATATTGAAGTGGTCAGCTAGCGCCGCATAGATTAAATCAATACCCCGTTCATGTTTCGCTGAAATCTGTAGGTAGGCGCCCGATGTCCGCGATTCTAGCATCACCTCAAGCCCATCAAGGTCTATCTTATTACGGATTTTGAATACTGGTATTGTTAAATCGGCTACAAATTCGTCTAAATCATCTAATTCAGTAGTAACGACAAAAAATATCGCGTCCGCTTCCTCTACCTTTTCTTTAGCACGACGTATCCCCTCTTTTTCTACGTCGCTTTCGGATTCTCGTAACCCAGCGGTGTCATATAACCTAACAAGTAAACCATCCAGCTCGAGGTCAACGGTTAAAATGTCGCGGGTTGTTCCCGGCTCGCTAGTGACAATAGCTCGATCTTCACCGGCGAGAGTATTTAGCAATGTAGATTTACCAACATTAGGCCTCCCAATAATAGCGATACTTAGGCCGCCTTTTACTCTAGCACCGCGCTTAGACTTATGGACTAAACCTTTGATCGCGAGAGCGACTTCATTTGATCGTGTTGTGAGAGCTGTCAACGTTACTAATGGTAGCTCGTCCTCCGGAAAATCGATTATCGCCTCTATCTGTACGTGAATTGATTTTAGTTTTTCGGTGATCGAGTTAACTTCGCGTGAAAAGTGACCAGCTAGCGACTTCTGCGCTAGACGCGCTGTTAATGCCGTAGAGCTCTCAATCAGATCCGCAATGGCCTCCGCTTGTATAAGATCTATTTTCCCGTTTATAAAGGCTCTCTCACTAAATTCGCCTCCGCTCGCTTGGCGCGCACCGGCTGCGCTCGCCGCTCGCATTACTTCTCGAATAGCAACCGCCCCACCATGGGTTTGTATTTCAATTACGTCTTCGCCGGTAAAGGAGTGCGGTCCACGAAAGTAGATCACTATCGCATTATCGATGGTGGTGTTATCGACCCCCGTTATCGTAAGGAGTGTCGCCACTCTCGGACGAGGTAGCTTACCGATTAATTTTTCAGCAATTAGAGTTAGGTCACTGCCGGATATCCGCAGTATTGCAAGCGCGCCACGGCCTGCTGGGGTCGCGACAGCAGCAATGGGGTCATTTAATTGGCGCACCTGACTTCCTGGTTTGAAAGCTACGCTTTTTGCTCGTTCTCTACATTACGAGTGATATGCCATTGTTGCGCTATCGACAAAATGTTATTTACTACCCAGTAAAGGACGAGACCAGACGGAAAAAACATAAAAAAGATAGTAAACGCAAATGGTAGGATCTGCATAACCTTTTGTTGCACCGGGTCCATCGGCGCTGGATTCAGTTTTTGCTGAATCCACATACTTACCCCCATAATCAACGGTAAAATAAAAAATGGATCCTTAGAAGTTAGATCTACTAACCAAAGCGCGAAAGGCGCCTGGCGTAATTCAACACTTTCAAGAAGTACCCAGTAGAGTGAAATAAACACTGGGATCTGAACCAATATTGGCAAACAGCCTCCTAATGGATTTATTTTTTCTTCTTTGTAGAGGGCCATCATCGCTTGATTCAGGCCGGCCCGGTCTTTGCCATAGCGCTCTTTCATGGCGACCATCCTTGGTTGTACTTTTCGCATGTTCGCCATCGATCTATAGCCGGCCGCAGACAATGGATAAAAGACTAGCTTAAGGAGACACGTCAAAATTATAATCGCCCAGCCCCAATTCCCTGTTGTGTCTTTAATGAATTGGAGGATCACGAATAACGGTTTCGCTATAAACCACAACACGCCAAAATCAACTGTGAGTTCCAGCCCGGGAGCAACCTTTTCTAGAACGTCCTGTAGTTTTGGTCCTATAAAGATGGAGGACTGCACGCTTTCACCCCCCCCTGCCGGAATCTGCATTGGCGGGCTCCAATAACCAACAACATAGCGCGTTTCGTCAAGGATCAAGGAATAAAAATGGCTCAAGTTTTCAGCCGGAGGGACCAAAGCACTGACAAAATAATGTTCCAGTATCCCTACCCAGCCATCTTTTACCGCGAAGTTAAGCGGAGCATCATTTAAATCGTCGAAGTCTAGTTTTTCATATCTTTTATCGGGGGTAGAAATCGCGGCACCGGTAAAGGTGTAGATTAGGGTGCGTTTAGAACGGGGTTTTGCTCGTTGTAGTTGTTCGTAGACTCGGCCCTCCCATGGCACCGATGTTTTGTTATCTATTAAGTATTCTATACCTATGACATAACTACCGCGTTGAAACGTGAACCGCTTAATTACTTCCATTCCCGTCCCGGATGACCAAAATAAATCGACTATTAGGTCTTTCGCCCCATCGCCTAATTCGTAATTTGCTTGAGATACCTGAAATTGTGATCGATGGTTGGGCGTTTCTCCATTTCCTTTCATTCCACCTTGGTGAATGAAGAACCGGTCGTGAGTCCGGTCGAGCAACGAAAAATGCTCCTCGGGTCTAGCAAGGTCGACGGGGTATTTCGGTAACCCGGCATAAGCGATTCCACCACCCAGTAGATTAACCTCTAATTCTAGTACGTCAGTTCTGATTGATACGGTGTCGACTGCTGCATCTACCGATTCAACCAGTAATGATGGCGTCGACAATGTCGGTT
>Ga0310344_10001411_pt1 | contig 18345 bp, 21 predicted proteins | sample HC15DNA20200_MG_FD_203801 | JGI IMG/M metagenome (GOLD analysis project Ga0310344, IMG submission 203801) | Marine microbial communities from station ALOHA, North Pacific Subtropical Gyre - HC15-DNA-20-200_MG | ecosystem: Environmental > Aquatic > Marine > Oceanic | place: Pacific Ocean: North... | reverse complement strand
TGAGTGGGGCGCCCCACTCAGTGATAGTAGTACTGGCGCAGGCACTACTTCCGCACCGGCGAGCATTAGCATCGGGGCTGACTCTGGGCATTACGGGTGCCGGATGGGCTTTAGGATCTTACCTTTGCGGACTGGCCGCAGATATATATCCGCTGGATTTGGTGTTGCAAACTAACGGTGTAATATGCGTGGTATCAGCGTTGCTTGTCCTGTTTGTGTGGAATCATTCAGGTTTTGGGCACGGGAAGTAAAGAGTAAGTAGCTAGCACGGCTATCTGACATGTGAATCAGACATGCGAATACAGTCATAGGTATTTGTATATAAGGTAAAGCAGGGAATCACACCTTACTGTTTTAGTTCAGTTGCGCGGCGTAATATCCTAGCCACAACAAAGGCAAATACAATTGCAATGAGCAACCCGACACTGAATGCGTTCGTACTAGTCAAGTCAACGAACAATAACCTCTCTAGCAACCCCATTGTCCTAGCTGTAACAAATATGAATGGAAGAACCCAGAATAATGCTCCTTCCAAATCGACGAAAGTTTCGCCAAAACGCCGGGCGAACCACCTAAGCATGCTAGCAACTAACCAAGTGCCGGAAGCAATCCACGCCACCAATTCCACATCAGCTCCGAATTGGTATGAAAAGACAAAAAACATTATTGCGCACTTGATGGCATACAGCCAAGATGGCCCATTGGTACTCCACACAATTGACACCAGTGACAAGAGGCTGCGCCTATCGGTTTGTTCCATGAGAGACAAAATATACACCCAATTAGCAATACTGAGTAACAGCGGCGCAAACAGAAAGCGACTACAATATTGGCGTTGACTGAAGAAGCTAGGGCATGGAGTACAAGAATTAAGTCAATGGAAAACTTCCAAAGGTACGTTGGGCAAGTCGCAATTGTCACGGGCGGTGCCAGTGGGATTGGGGCTGCGATAGCAGCACGGTTAGCGACAGAAGGTGCCAAGGTAGTGTTGTTCGACAACAATGAGTCTGGTCTGTCAGAGCAGATGGACAAGATGAAATTCTCCACCTTAAATGTCAGTCAGGCCGTGGTGGACATCACTAAAGAGAAGCAGGTTAGGAAAGCATTCAGAGAAGTGGTGGAAACACACGAACGTCTCGACGTAGTCGTTAACAGTGCCGGAATTGTCGGTCCCACATCTACGAACATTGCCGATTACACCCTGTCCTCTTTCAAGCAAGTGCTTGCTATTAACTTGACCGGATCGTTTCTGATAACCAAATATGCGATTGAGAACATGTTGCCGCGGAACTACGGTCGTATCTTGCTGATTGCCTCTATAGGTGGCAAGGAGGGAAATCCGGGTATGGTGGGATATGCCACCAGTAAATCTGGGGTAATGGGACTAGTCAAGAGCATTGGCAAAGAGTACGCTGAAACTGGTATCACCGTAAACGGAATCGCCCCAGCTGTCATCGCTACCCCAATGAATGTCGACACTGACCCGCGGATGATGGAATATATGTTGGATAAAATCCCGATGAAGAGGTTGGGATTAGTGGACGAAGTAGCTGCGCTCGTCTGCTGGATTTGCTCAAAAGAGGCTAGCTTCAACACCGGATTTGTTTTTGATTTGTCCGGTGGACGGGCCACTTACTGACCCATGCTTTGATGCGACAAATTCAGAGGTAGTTGCTCACGTCTTCAATAAACTTAAGTGGAATATTCTGTGTGTTTTACATACAGTCATTTAGTCAAGAACACAGTCACCGTGTAGTACGTTAAGACTCAGCAACAACTAAATTCATGCAACAGTCTTTCGTACCTGCTTAACTATACGCACCAAGAAAGTACAGACAAGGAGTAGCCAAGCATATCCGTATATCAATCCTGCCGACCGAAGAGCCACACTGCGGGCACAAGGAATAATACCGCGAAAATAGCCATCATAATCACATTCACGGTCAATGGTCGCAATGCAATCACATCCATGAACTGAACAGGAACCACCCCACGCAGCGCCACCTGACGCAATGGATCTACACCATAAGTTACCGGATCCACCCGGGACAACAAATCCATCCAGATTGGTACACCACGCAATGGAAAAAACGCCCCGGACAGAAAAAACATTGGCAACAACACGAAATTCATCAGCATATGAAATCCCTCCATCGAGGGTTGCCGAACAGCCAATAGGATACCCAGAGACGTCATCATTAGAGCCAAGAGCACCATCAAGCCGGCCAATGTGATTAACTGCGCTATCGTTAGGCTGATACCCAACACAGGTGCGAGCAATAGTACGATAACACCCTGAAAGAGAGCAACCGTACTACCTCCAGCAGCCTTACCAAGAGCTATCGCTACTCGTGAAACCGGCGCCACCATCACCTCCTTCAGGAAACCGAATTCGCGATCCCACACAATGGACACAGCTGAAAACACTGAGGTAAATAGCACTGTCATGGTTAGAACACCTGGGAACATAAACTGCTTAAAGTCAATATGCCCCCCACCCATTTCCGCCATCGCTGGCGCAAGTCCGCTACCAAACAGGAAGAGATACACGACCGGCATCACCAGGGAGGACACAATGCGCATACGGTCGCGGCGAAAACGAACCACGTCACGATACCATACTGTGTAAGCACCCTTAATATTGCGTTTCAAATTTTCCACAGTTGTCCTCCGCTACGTTCTTAACGTCCGCGCCACAAACGCACATGTTTACGCATATCATCCTTCTTGTCGAAGTCCTGCTCGCGGATTGCCCTCCCGGTTAATTTGATGAACACATCTTCAAGAGTGGGACGCCGTAGATGCACACTGTTGACATGGACTGTCTCATCGCATTCCCCGATTACTCGCATCATTTCCGGTATAAACTGATCCCCATGAGAAGTCTCGATTATTAATCCCCCTTCCGGATCTATCCGGGTTTCTATCCCAAGAGATTGTTGCAGCATCGCAGCCACACGATCGTTGTCATCGGTACGTACCGTGACAACATCGCCACCCACCATTCCTTTCAAAGCCTCGGGGGTGCCTAAACCAACAATTTTTCCCTGGTCTATAATAGCAATTCGATCACAATGCTCGGCTTCCTCCATGTAATGTGTAGTCATGAACATGGTCACACCTTCCCGCTCACGCAGGGTTAACAAGTACTCCCAGATATGTAGGCGTGTCTGCGGATCCAAGCCCAGTGTCGGCTCATCCAAAAACAGAACGCTAGGACGATGCAACAACCCCCGCACAATCTCCAGACGTCGTTTCATGCCACCGGAATAGTGCATTGCAACCTCATCAGCGCGCTCGCTCAGGTCTACCATGTCTAACAATTGCTCTGATCTTTTCACCAACACATCAGCCGGTACGTCGTACAACATAGCGTGGAACTTCAGGTTCTCTCTTCCAGAAAGTTTGTCATCCAAACTTGGGTCCTGAAAAATCAATCCGATTGATTGACGCACCCGCGCCTGATCAGTGCGAATATCGAAACCATTGACCAGCGCCAATCCCGATGTTGGACGCAAGAGTGTGCATAGCATGCCAATTGCAGTAGTTTTACCTGCTCCATTTGGCCCAAGAAAACCAAACACCTCACCCGGGTTGACGTGAAATGTCACACCATCCACAGCGGTCAAGTCTCCAAACTTGCGCATCAGATTTTCGACTTCAATTACTGGACGAGTCGTCATGATTTAGGTAACTGGACGGAGAATCACAACTGGTATTTCTCGGTTAGTACGTTTCTGATAACGGTGCAGCCAGGGGAATCGCATCCCAAGCCGCACAGCCTCTTGGCCATGTGCCTGATACGCAATCACTTGCATTCGCTGAATTCCCACCTCGATTAGAGCATCCTGATTACTCTTCAGATTCAGCCACCAATCAGGATGCCAATGCTTTCCACCGTTGGAGGCGACCACTACATGGTTTTCACCATCACTGACAGATCCCAAAGGCATAGTATGACAGCGCCCTGTTTTGCGACCGGTGGTGCTGAGTAAAAGCACACGCGTTCCTTGTACCCTCCCCAGCAACCGACCACCAGACATTTGGTATACCCTCGTGTGCATGTGAGTAACCGCACGAATCAATCTCCTGCTATTTCCTGTGATCTTATGACTCGAATCTACACCAGTCATTCTCTAGGTTCCTCGCATTATCACCACTTAAATCGATGAGGCCCGAAATCTGCTTCATAGAATGGGGTTATCATCGATTTTGGCGGTACGATCTCGTCAATTTGAGCAAGATCAGAATCTGTGAGCACCACCTCTAGAGCTCCAAGGTTGTCCTCGAGTTGCGCTAATGTACGTGGTCCGACAATTGGACTAGTAACACCAGGACGACCAAGTACCCATGCCAATGCCAATTGGGACATGGTGCAATTCTTTTCCTTAGCGATTGGGTCTAGTTTGTCAATAACGTCAAATACATCTGGACTGAGACGTCGCGAGTGTACTATGGGCAACTTCTTTACATCCGTGTAACGACCTTCATCTGGCATTCTGTCGCGACGGTATTTTCCAGTCAATAGACCTTGAGCTATTGGGCTCCACGGCATTATGCCAATACCATATGTTGTAGCCATTGGTATGAGCTCACGTTCTATTCGACGATCCAAGATATTGTAGGGTGGTTGTTCACAGACAACCCGATTGAGTCCTAGCTCCTTGGATACCCACAATGACTCCACAACCTGCCAAGCAGCAAACGTGCTAGTGCCGATGTATCTTACTTTACCGTCTTTGATTAGGTCATCAAACGCTCGGAGCTTCTCATCGACTGGTATGTCTGATTGAGGTCGATGCAGCTGGTACAAATCAATATAGTCAGTCTGTAGGCGCCTAAGACTAGCATGGCATTGTTCAATGATGTGGCGGCGACTGGTTCCCGCGGCGTTAGGGTCGTCGTCAGACATGCGTCCTTGGACTTTGGTGGAGATAATGATACTGCTACGTTTTCCATTGTTTTTGAGTGCCGACCCAATGATTTCCTCAGACCGGCCACGGCTATAGACGTTAGCAGTGTCTATAAAGTTTATACCAGCATCGATTGCCCTGTTGATCATTTCGTGTGCTACCTTGGATACGATTGGTCCACCAGGTCGCCTCCATGCAGCCCCATCATCTATTGCCCCGAAAGTCATGGACCCCAGACAAAGTTCGCTTACCTGTACTCCGGTTCTCCCCAAAGGACGGAAGTTCATATGTTATGAGCTGTTTCCCTAGTCCTTACCATAACAATAAGTGATTCGGATTTGGTTGCTGCCTTGCATCTCGCAAATTGTGTGTAGAGACATAGTGAACCAATCTCATTTCATCCTATGGACCTGAGAAACACCTTAGTCTACTAGAAATATCAACTAATCGATTGCCGTATATGCTAGGCCACAGCACTTCTTTTACAACCACACTTTGTAGTTATCAGTTGTAGGATTTCCTGATTGTACCATTGGTATCCTATACGAGATTGGCCAATTTCAGTCACTATTTGCACGAATCCTGATCATGTGATACACTCCTGCGCGGAAAACTAGGGATTATGACTACATTCTCACTACCTCTTAGCATCGAGGCCAAGAAGTCCAAGAAGGAAAAGCTTACCCGTGCGGGGTTAGCTGATTTGCCTGTGGAAGCAGAGGTGCAGTAGTAGAAGAACTTGAGTTCCATTTGCAGAGAGCGACCCCGCCAAATGCGGGGTTTTTTTTATTCTGATAAACACTATTGCAGAGGAGAACACAACATGACATCCAACACTATTACTACCAGTTCAGAGTGCCCTGAGTGTATCGGCAAGCTCACCCTAGAGCAAGTCGAGTTAGGAGAGATACTCACATGTGAAGACTGCGGGGCTGATCTCGAAGTGCGCTCACTAGAGCCCCTTTCAATAATGCTGGCACCCGAAGAAGCAGAGGACTGGGGAGAATAAGAAGTGATAACCGCTTCGAACGGCATGTTTGACGCCTAATTATAGTTACCATGCGTATTGGAGTCCTATATTCTCGACTGCGCGTCGAGGAAAAATGGCTATTTGCAGCCCTCGATAATCGTGACGTTACCTACGACAGGCTTCTGGATCGAGACGTCACGTTCGAACTCAACAAAGCGGAATACTGGCAGCGTTATGACACTGTTATTATTCGCAGCTTAAGTACAAGTAGAGGACTGTACGCTGCCCAGGTGCTAAACAGCATCGGCGTACCTACAATCAACTCGCATGAAGTGGCGACAGTCTGCAGCGACAAAGTGTCTACGACCATCGCTCTTACCCAAGCTGGGATTCCGCAGCCAAGCACCCGCCTCGCATTCAGCGTAGATACAGCAATTGATGCCGGGGAAGAACTAGGTTACCCATACGTAATCAAGCCCGTAATCGGCTCTTGGGGGCGTTTGGTCAACCGCATCAATGACCGTGATGCGGCCGAAGCAGTCTTTGAGCATCGTGAGGTCTTAGGAAGCTTCCAGCACCAGTTGTACTACATACAGGAGCTAATCGAAAAACCCGGACGCGACATCCGTGCATTCGTAATTGATACAGAGACGCCAGTCGCTATTTATCGTCACTCTAAGCATTGGCTTACTAACACCGCCCGTGGCGCCACTGCAAGCGAGTGTAAAGTCACTGCAGAACTACACGATATTTGTCAGCGCGCCGCACAGGCAGTGGGAGGCGGTGTACTAGCAATTGACCTACTTGAGGACCCTGAGCGCGGGCTCTTAGTGAATGAAATAAACCACACAATGGAATTCCACTCCACAGTGCCGCTAACCGGTGTTGACTTACCAGGCATGATAATAGACCAGGCTCTTCAGGTAACCAAATGAGTATCCTAGTTTCTATTGTCGGCGCCTCCGGATACACAGGGGGAGAAATGCTACGATTGCTAGTCAATCACCCGGAGGTGAAAATCGGGCAGGCAATATCTCGCACCTATGCCGGACAACCAGTGAGTCGCGCACATCCCCACCTGCGAGGGTGCAAATTGCCAAATTTCGTCACATCTGATGCGCTAACAAAAGCTGACATACTCGTGCTGGCGCAACCGCATGGCATCGCACAGCGAGCAATTGAGGATTATGCAAAGTTGGCTCCACGTATCATTGATCTTTCGGCTGACTTTCGACTAAGGTCACATGATGATTATCAGCACTGGTACGGCCAAGCACACGCCGCGCCTGATTGGCTGCCCCGCTTTGTTTATGGTCTACCAGAAATTCACCGGGCAGCTATCCGCGAGGCAAATTATGTAAGTGGCGTAGGATGCAACGCCACTGCCACAATTCTGGCGCTACTACCGTTAGTCCAACACAATCTTCTTGTTAGAGACCGTCCAATCATCGCCGAAGTAAAGACCGGATCATCTGAGGGAGGCAGAAAGGTCAATCAGAGCAGCCACCACCCGGTACGCAAAGGTGTTGTGCGTAGTTATGCGCCGGTCGGACACCGTCACGTCGCCGAGGTGCAACAGAGTCTGGGTATTTCCGATACCCACATGAGTCTGACAGCTATTGAGATAGTACGCGGAGCACTGGCTACCGCCCATGCCTTTACCAAACCTGACACAACGGAGAGGGACCTGTGGCGCGCATATCGTGCCACGTATGAACAAGAACCCTTCGTACGAATAGTACGCGAGAAACAGGGTAATTTTCGGAGACCGGAGCCAAAAATACTATCGGGAACCAATTTCGCCGATGTAAGTTTTGACTTAGATTCCCAAACCGGCCGCGTAGTCACATTATGTGCAATCGACAATTTGATGAAAGGAGCAGCTGGAACAGCATTGCAATGCCTTAATCTAATGTGCGGTTTTGAAGAGGAAACTGCCCTAGAGTTTACCGGGCTCCATCCCATATAAAACAGACATCATGTTAGTTGTCAAAATTGGAGGCGCGATTGGCATAAATCCTGATGACATTACGTCAGATGTAGCAGCACATACTCATGAAGGGAAGAAAATTGTGCTTGTACACGGTGGTTCGGAGATGACGACCAATCTAGGTAAAGAGCTTGGACATCCACCACGCTTTGTCACTTCAGTCAGTGGCCATACTAGCCGATACACTGACCGGCGCACACTGGAGATCTTCTTAATGGCGACCGGTCTATTGAACCGACAACTAGTATCCCACCTACAATCTATTGGAGTAAACTCCGCAGGCACCAGCGGACTTGACGGACAACTGTTGATTGCAGATCGTAAATCCACACTGCGAATCGTGGAAAACGGCAAACGAAAAATATTGCGAGATGACAATACCGGACGTATTCGACAGGTTAATCCTGAGCCACTGCGAGCGATGCTTGACTGTGGCTTGACGCCAGTTGTAGCTCCAGTAGCAATCTCACCATCTGGGCAACCACTAAACATTGATGGTGACCGCGCCGCCGCTCAGATAGCTACCGCACTAGGCGCCAAAATTCTGCTAATCCTTAGCAACGTCCCTGGGCTGCTGCATGATGTCACAGACGAAAACAGTCGCATCCCCCACTTGGATATTAGCCAACTTGAAAAAGCTATTACCACTGTAGCGAAAGGGCGAATGAAACGCAAACTTATTGGTTGCCTTGAGGCTTTACAGGGCGGCGTGTCTCAGGTGATTCTTGGAGATGGGAGGGGACCAAATCCGATTGCAAGAGCACTGCAGGGATTAGGAACAACGATCGATGGATAATTTTCAGACAATCGAAGCAATACATACAAGCGGCGTCTATCCCAAACGCAATCTTACAATTGTAAGAGGCAAGGGGTCACACGTATGGGATGAGAATGGACAGGAGTATATCGACTGCATCTCCGGTCACGGAGTTGTCAATATAGGGCATTGTCATCCTTCCGTGGTTTCGGCCGTAGAAAAACAGGCGAAACAACTTATCACCTGCCCAGAAGTGTTCCACAACGACCAGCGGGCACGTCTACTCGACCACCTAGCAGCACTAACACCGGAAGGAATGCAGCGCGCCTTCCTATGCAACTCTGGCACTGAGGCCGTTGAAGCCGCACTGAAATTCGCACGTATAAGCACCGGACGCAGCGAATTAATTAGCACACTACGTAGCTTTCATGGTAGAACCATGGGGTCACTTACCCTCACGGGCCAGAAAAAGCACCGCATGCCATTTGAACCTTTGCTACCACACGTTACCCATATTCCCTTCAACAAAACTGAAGCACTACATAAATCCGTAAGCGAACGTACCGCGGCGGTGATTCTGGAGGTGGTACAAGGAGAAGGCGGTGTACGACTGGCAGATGCGGAATACCTGCACACAGCTCAACAACTATGTCACCAGAATGGAGCATTGCTGATCATTGACGAAGTACAAACAGGACTGGGCCGAACAGGGAAGATGTTCGCTTACGAGCATTACGGTATAGAGCCGGACATCCTTTGTATTGCGAAGTCATTGGCAGGGGGCCTACCAATGGGTGCAACACTACTAGGAACCCGGGTCAGCGAATTGCCTTCTGGAGTCCACGGTTCTACTTTCGGTGGCAACCCGTTGGCTTGCGCTGCTTCTGTCGCAGTGTTGAAAGTCCTTGAAACTGAGAAGCTGCCGGAACGAGCTGCAGAAATGGGAGAGCATATTCTTACCCAACTCCGCGAATCCAATTTACCCATTGTGAGAGAAGTGCGCGGTTTAGGTTTAATGATTGGCATTGAATTAAAGCAAAAAGTTACTCCAATTCTAAGGGAGCTACAAAAACGTAGGCTGCTTGCTCTTCCAGCTGGAAAAACTATACTGCGCCTACTCCCACCACTGGTCATCAGCCACAAAGATTGTAACCAAATTAGCGCCATAGTCACAAAAGTCCTACGTGAAAGCCAATCTATCTAACTAATGATCACATCTGATGTAACTAAGGCTCATTTTTTGAGGAAACCATGCCATTAAATGACTTTTCTATCATTGAAAGCACCCTTCGTGAGGGCGAACAATTCGTCGGTGCCGAATTCACCTCTGATGACAAAGTAGAAATCGCGCAAGCATTGTCTAATTTCGGAGTTGAATATATCGAACTTACTTCCCCCTGCGCATCACCCAACTCGCGCGCCGACTGCACTCGAGTCGCATCCCTTGACCTCTCCTCAAAAATATTAACACACATCCGCTGCCACATGGATGATGCACGCATAGCCTTGGACACTGGAGCGGACGGATTAGACGTCGTCATAGGGACTTCATCCTATTTACGGGATTTCAGCCACGGTAAAACAATTGACGAAATCATCGACATAGCTTCCGAAGTCTTGACCTACATACGTACCTCTGCCCCGCCAATTGAACTACGTTTCTCTACGGAGGACTCCTTTCGTAGTACAAACGAAGACCTCATGCGAGTCTACAAATCAATATCTGATCTCAATGTTGTCGACCGTTTCGGATTAGCTGACACAGTCGGGGTAGCCACTCCCTTCCAGGTCACGGACCTCGTCCGAACACTGCGTCAAATAACTGACGCAGACATCGAATTCCATGGCCACAACGACACAGGTTGCGCCATCGCCAACAGTTTCGCAGCACTAAATGCCGGAGCCACTCACATTGATACAACAGTACTAGGCATCGGCGAACGCAACGGAATTACATCGCTAGAAGGTCTGATTGCACGCCTATACGCAAGTGAACCTTCATCGGTACGCACTAAATATCGCCTACACCAACTGCACGAACTGAATCAACTTGTGGCAGATAAGGTAGAAATTGAAATACCATTCAATCACTACATCACGGGCGTTACAGCTTTTACTCACAAAGCCGGTATTCACGCTAAAGCAATGCTGAACAACCCAGATACTTATGAAATACTTGATCCTGCTGATTTCGGACTCACCCGCTACATTTCTATTGCACACAAATTGACCGGATGGAACGCGGTACAAGACCGCGCTGCACAACTCGGAATCAGTATTGAACCTGAAAATCTGCAGACAGTCACACGTCACATCAAAGCCTTGGCAGACCACAAACGCCTCACACTCAACGACGTTGACGAGTTGCTTCATCAATGGGAAGACGTAGTAAACAGGTCTGGTATTACGGCAGTGAAAGACGAGCAAGACAAAGAGACTAGATGATACTAGCACAAACCTTCGCCCAGAAAGCCCTCGCCCGTGCCTCTGGGGTGACAGAAGTTTCCGTAGGAACAACAGTAGACGCACGGCCAGATCGCATCCTGTCGCATGATAACACGGCCGCCATAGCCAAAATATTTTCCCAGTTTGGTTTGGAGCACGTATATGAATCCGAAAAACTGGCCATTACACTTGACCACGCAGCGCCACCACCAACCCCATTACATGCTCGCAATCATGCTGAAGTCCGCAAATTCGTGTCTGACCAAGGTATCAACAATTTTTTCGAAGTTGGACGGGGCATATGCCATCAAGTGCTTAGCGAAGAAGCGTTGATTTTGCCGGGGCAACTTATTCTCGGCGCAGATAGTCATACTACTCACTTTGGATGGATGGGAGCATTTGGAGCAGGAGTTGGGCGCAGCGAAGCAGCAACACTTTGGGCAACCGGTGAACTATGGCTGCGTGTACCCGAAAGTATACAGGTGACCCTCAGTGGAGCACTCCCACTAGGTGTCAGCAGCAAAGACTTATGCCTGCACCTTATAGGGCAACTTGGCGCCGATTACGGATTGTACTCTTCGGTAGAATTTGACGGATCAGGAGTTTCCACACTGAGCATCGAAAGCCGCATGGTCATCCCAAATTTCATGGCGGAAATTGGTGCTAAAAACGCCTATCTGCCACCGGACGATCTTGTGTTTGAATGGCTATCAGTGCACTCAAACAGGAATGATAAACAATCATCCATAAGAGAGAATGCAATCTACCCAGACCAAGGAGCAATATACTCACAAGCAGTCGAGGTTGATTTGGACACCCTTGAACCACAGGTCGCATGCCCTCATAGCGTGGACAACGTAAAATCGGTCCAAGCGGTAGCTGGTCAAAAGGTCAATCAAGTGTTTCTAGGCACCTGTACCAATGGGCGTCTAGAAGATATAGCTGTGGCAACACGACTACTGCATGGCCGGAAGATAGCAAATGGAACACGGATGCTGATAGTACCTGCATCCAGCCAGGTTTTACAGGCAGCAATTGAACAAGGATACATTACCACCCTACTAGAAGCGGGTGCAACCCTTGGTACACCCGGCTGTGGACCCTGCATGGGAAATCATATGGGAGTACTGGCTCCCGGAGACGTATGTCTTTCCACAGGTAACCGCAATTTTCGCGGGCGTATGGGTCAGCCAGAAGCTGAGATCTTTCTTGCAAGTCCAGAGGTTGCTGCGGCTACTGCCGTGGCAGGAATGATAACGGATCCGCGTGAATTCGAGGCACTATGAACCCACAAAAACGGATATGGAAATATGGAGACAACATCAACACTGATGTAATTTTTCCCGGCAAATATACCTATACAATGCACGACCCAACTGAGATGGCGTCTCATGCACTTGAAGACCTTGATCCCACATTCGCATCCAATGTTCAGACGGGCGACATCATAGTTGCAGGGAAGAATTTCGGTAATGGCAGCTCTCGTGAACAGGCGGTCACCTGTCTGACGGCGGCAGGTGTAGGAGCAGTCATTGCGATAAGCTTTGCAAGGATTTGGTACCGCAATGCCATCAATAATGGTTTGCCGGCCATTATCTGTCCACGAGCAGTAGCCGAAGCAGAACACGGAGGGCACATCATGGTCGACATGCAACATCATACAATAGCTTTAGACGCCCACAATTTTCCTTTTGCTCCGTTTTCAGAGACCGCTCGGGACATATTGGAGGTCGGAGGGGTGATAGAATTTGTCAAACAAAAAGTACAGAATCAAATAGATTCTTAACCAACGTGTAATCTCATTCGTCACAAATCATATGACCACCATATGCCTCCTTCCAGGGGACGGGATCGGCGCCGAAGTTATCCCGACCACAGCTGAAATCCTCGACACGCTAGACCTAGGCCTCAATACTGAAATACATCCTGTGGGATGGAGATGCTTCCAAGAAACCGGGAACGCCCTACCCGAAAGCACAATAGCTGCAATTGAGCGTTGCTCAGTCGCTCTGTTCGGTGCAACTAGCTCTCCCTCCGGAGGAGCACCCGGATACAGCAGTCCAATACTTGATTTGCGACAGAAACTGAACCTTTACGCAAATCTGAGACCAGCATGCTCGATGCCCGTTACGACTTCGCAGGCCAACATCGATATCCTAATAGTGCGGGAGAACACAGAAGGACTATACATACGCAATGAGCGCTGGACAGATCGGGACAGTACCATCGCAGAACGAAGAATCACTCGGAAAGCTTGCGAGCGCATTGCTCGCATAGCTGCAGAGAAGGCACAACAACGCCGTGGCATCCTTACAATCGCGCACAAAGCCAACGTGCTTACCGTGTCGGACGGCCTGTTTAGAGACACAGTACGTGAGACGGTAAAAACCTACGCTCCTGAGATCAGAATCGAGGAAAGGCTGGTTGATGCGCTTGCACATGATCTGGTGCGCACACCCGAAAACTTCGATGTAATCGTAGCACCCAACTTGTATGGCGACATATTATCTGACATCGCAAGCGCGCTCGTAGGAGGACTAGGAGTTGCACCCTCGGCAAATATTGGAGATAATCACGCCATATACGAACCGGTACACGGATCAGCGCCCGACATAGCCGGCAAAGGAATTGCAAACCCCATCGCCGCTATGCTCAGTTTAGGAATGGCCCTTTCAGATATCGGGCACAACGCAGCAGCGGAGCAGTTGCGTGAAGCACTGTCCGCCACGCTAGAATCCGGAATTTACACCCCAGACTTGGGTGGTACGTCGACTACAGCAGAAATACTGAAAGATGTTCAGGAGAGATTGTCATAAACGCTGAAAAACTGCTCATCGGTTTGATGGAAATATACAGTCCCACTTACTCCGAAGGTGAAGCTGTGGGCTATCTAACCGAGCAGATGGAGAACACTGGATTTCAAGCTGAAATTGACCCTGCTGGCAACGCAATAGGTCGCATCGGCTCGGGAGAACAACATGTTCTTTTGTTGGGGCACATAGACACTGTCCCTGGCAAATTACCAGTTCGGAAGCAGGGAGACCTTCTTTTTGGCCGAGGCGCAGTAGATGCTAAAGGTCCGCTAGCGGCGTTCGTCGCAGCTGCATCTCAGTGCACAAACCAAAATATACGAATCACTGTTGTGGGCGCAGTTCACGAAGAAGGAAATTCTGCAGGCGCCTCCCACCTGCGCGAACATTTCCCAAAGCCTGATGCATTAATTATCGGAGAGCCAAGTGGGTGGGACCAAGTAACGCTTGGATACAAGGGGTCAGTGACATACATGCTTACTGCTACGTCAGACGTGGCTCATCCAGCAAGTAAAAAGACGGGCGTATGTGAGACTACAGTCACCGCTTGGGACAAAATCGTGACTTGGACCAACGAGTTCAATCAGGGTCGGTCTATGACATTTGAGAAGTTGACGCCCACACTGCGTACCATGCATTCAGATAGTGACGGTATAGTTGAACACGCACAGCTACAAGTGACATTCCGGTTACCAGAGGGATTATCCGTACCAGAGATGGATTCACAGATTCGCGATCTAATTGGTAATGACATTGCGATCGAATCGTTGGCGGCTGCAGTGCCCGCTTATCGCGCTCCAAAGAACACAGGCCTCGTACGCTCCGCACTCGCATCAATACGTACCGAGGGTGGCAAACCACGCTTCTTGCTAAAAACCGGTACTTCAGACATGAACATAGTGGCTCCTACCTGGGGATGCCCCACTATAGCCTATGGACCCGGAGATTCAAGCCTGGACCACACTCCTGACGAACATGTGTCGTTGTCAGAGTTTCGTCGTAGTATTGTAGTAATTAGAGATATTATCGAGCGGCTAGGAACATCAGGACAACTACTGAAGAAATAGACGTCAACACTTTCACAATCATCTGTTTTTGGCGGCTTCACGGAGACGCTTGTAATCAACAAAACGGTACCCCATCCCACGCTCAGTGAGAATGTATTTTGGGTCGCCAGGATCCTTCTCTAGTTTTTCTCTCAGGTAATTCACATACAAGCGCAGGTAATGGGTTTCAGTCTGGTATTCATAACCCCACACTTTAGCTAAGAGCTGGTCATGTGGCACCACCCATCCTGCATTCTGTACTAAATGGTAAAGAAGACGGTACTCAGTAGGCCGCAATTTCACCAGTTCACCCTCAACAAAGACCTCGTGACGATCAAAATCAACACGCAAGCGCTCATCTACTTCTATGGGTGCTCCTCCCGATGCTTCCGGCGGATCTACCCTGCGAAGCACAGCTCGCACCCGACTGACCAATTCCCGCGGACTGAACGGCTTAGTAACATAATCATCAGCTCCCAACTCTAACCCACGCACTCTATCATCTTCATCGCCACGCGCAGTTAACATAATTACCGGGACGCTTGATATTTCCCGTAGCATTGCCAAGGTTTCAAAACCGTCCAACTTCGGCATCATGACGTCTAAGATCACAAGGTCCGGCATCACTTTCCGCATCTGGTTAAGAGCATCTTTGCCATCATATGCCTCGTGCACCGAGAATCCTTCCAAGTCCAGATTCATGCGAATGAAGCGTATCATTCGTTGCTCATCATCTACAACTAGAATACGACGTCCACGGCGATGTGCTCCAGTGTTAGTCATCGGAATTGTAGTTATATTGCACCAAGACTGTCGTGATGTTGTCAGGCCCACCGGCACGGTTTGCCGCTGTCACCAGGCTATCGCACGCATCCTGTACGTCCACACTATGCGATATGATCTCCTGCATATAATCGTCATCCAGAGAACCCCACAGACCATCAGAGCACAAAAGCAGCCGCGCACCCGGCCGTAACGAGTGACGAGTAACGTCAGCCTGCAGCCCATTCTCTTGACCCACCGCACGCAATAAAACGTTGCGTTGCGGGTGATTTACAGCCTCTTGTGCCGTGATTTCACCCAAATCCTGCAAGCGTTGGACAAGCGAATGGTCAGTCGTTAGTTGAATAATATTCCCATCGTCTAGAAGATAGGCGCGGCTGTCCCCAACATGCCCAATGATTGCATAGCCACCTAGCAACATAGCAGCGGTCACAGTAGTCCCACCGGAAGGCACCGCGGCAGTTACATTTTCGTTGCACCTTTGCAATGCAATTTGCATCAACTTCTCAAACCTCGTCATATTCGTAAAGTCCAGAGTTTTCTCTAATAGATCTGCAAATACATAACCACCTATCTCTCGAGCCACAGCCTGAGTCGCAATTGCACTAGCACGTTCACCTTTGCGATGACCACCCATACCATCCGCGACCAAAAAAAGGCCAAAATCCGGGGCTGAACCCTTACCCGACATAGCACCGCTAAGCGCTAAAATAGAATCTTCATTGTGTGTTCGTACCAAACCAATGCTCTGAGAATGTCCTACCTGAAAAGGCGGTGAACCGCTAATAGCGGCATGGGATGTGGCCCGGCCAACCTGCAAACGCCGGTCCAAATCCCAACGCAGGGGATCCTTAACACGTGACCCAAAAAACGGGATTGACCACTTCAAAACATCACCTGAGTAAGCGATTATATCATTAGCACCGAGCACATGGAAATTGAGCCAACAAAACCATGCTGTTTAAAAGATCCAGTACAACTGAAAATCAAGTCGCCAGATTGGCGAAAAAATTGGCGTATGTTTCCACGCCGCGATAAAAAGTTGGCATGTGTAACTTCTCATTTGGTCCATGGATACCATCATCTTCAAGCGCGAATCCAAGCATTACAGTGTCAATCCCTAGCACGTCACTTAGAATGCTAACAACTGGAACAGTGCCACCCATGCGCATGAACACAGGAGCTACACCGAAGACTGTCTCAAGCGCATCTGTGGCCGCGAGCACACCTACACATTCGCGATTGACGACCACTGGACTTGCGTGAGCTAACTTCTTCAACTCCCATCGCACAGTTTCCGGTGCATGTCCACGCAGATACTCATCTAGACTACATGCAACGTCATCTGGATTTTGATTAGGAACCAAACGCATGGAAATCTTAGCCATGGCCTTAGCTGGGAGTACGGTTTTGCTACCCTCGCCGATAAAACCAGAATAAATACCATTTACGTCAAGTGATGGGCGCACGCCGATACGCTCTACGGAAGAGTATCCAGTCTCCCCGAAAAGATGTGGTGGATCAGCTGCGCTAATGCGGAAGGATTCGTCATCGTACGGCAGATTTGCCAATGCGGCCCTTTCTGCATCGGATACAGGCAATACTAGGTCGTAGAAATCAGGCAAGTTGACTCTCCCATCATCATCATGCATTCCTGCTATCAAATCACAGAGCACGTTAGCTGGGTTATGTACGGCACCACCGAACATTCCGGAGTGCAAATCTGATTTCGGACCATGCACCCAGAGTTCGAAATACGCCAGACCACGCAAACCGTATACTATGCTAGGTTGATCCGCGCGTAAGATACCCGAGTCTGTATTCATACAAAAATCGGATGCTAATAAATCTATTCGCTCTTTGATACAAGATGCCAAGTTGGGCGAACCCACTTCCTCCTCACCTTCAATCATCATCTTGATGTTCACAGGTATGCCTCCACCCGCCTGTGACCAAGCCTCGAGCGCTGCAAATACACCCGCAATCTGACCCTTGTTATCTGACGCTCCGCGCGCATACAGATTCTCTCCGCGAAGGGTTGGTTGGAAGGGGGGAGATAGCCATTCTTCAATTGGATCATCTGGTTGCACATCGTAATGCCCATAAATCAAAACCGTAGGCTGCCCGTCGGCACCCAGATTTTCGCCATAAACAACCGGGTAACCGCCCGTCGGCAGCACACGCACCCCGTTCAAACCGACAGCACTCATCCTTTCAACCACCCAATCCACAGCACTTTCCATATCTGGCCTGTGGTCAGAAAGAGTGGAGATACTCGGAATAGAGCAAAGCTGCATTAGACTTTGCATCGACTGCTCACGATGAGCTCGTATGTAATCAATGGTATCCTGAATGCCAGTCATTGTAATTCTCCAAACTGATCGAATTTAATCAACTCATATTCCATATGTAACACGCCTCTATACCCCAGGCCGTGAACCTGATCATCATGTAACGCATAGTACATCATTGACCCATCTCTCACTGGAGAACCAATCCCCTGATGTCCTATAAGTTCATCACAACAATCATACTACGATTGGTACAGTGTCGTACAGCATCTCCATCAGTGAGAAAACATTTGCCAGTATAATATGCGGACTATCTACATTGCAAATTGTGAGCGCGCAG
>Ga0310344_10001410_pt1 | contig 18347 bp, 17 predicted proteins | sample HC15DNA20200_MG_FD_203801 | JGI IMG/M metagenome (GOLD analysis project Ga0310344, IMG submission 203801) | Marine microbial communities from station ALOHA, North Pacific Subtropical Gyre - HC15-DNA-20-200_MG | ecosystem: Environmental > Aquatic > Marine > Oceanic | place: Pacific Ocean: North... | reverse complement strand
GGCGATCGCAAAGTCCCGGTCGAGGTCGCGGCCAGCGGACCCAAGGTCATTGCCATCGCTGCACGTACCGCCGAGCGCGTGGTCTTTACGGTGGGCGCGTCGCCAGCGCGGTTGCAATGGGGCATCGACCTCGCCCGGGACGCTTGCCGTGCCGCAGGTAATGACCCCTCTCGGCTCAAGTTCGGCGCCTACATCAATTGCGGGTGCCATCCCGAGCTCGATACCGCGCGGGAGCTGGTACGCGGCGGGCTCACGGTGTACGCCCGGTTCGGCATCATGCACGGAAAGTCCAGCGGTCCCCTAACCGAGAGCCAGCGCACCGTGCTCGATACGCTGCGCACCACATACAACATGAATCAGCACACCCGGGGCGACTCGGACCAAGCGGGAGTGCTGACACCTGAGTTCATCGACGAGTACGCGATCGTAGGCAAGCCTGGCCATGTCATCGACCGCCTGCGCGAGCTGCAGGCGATGGGCATCGACAAGGTCATCTTGAGCGGTACACGCTCGGGCGTCGACGACGCCACCGAAGAAGCGCGCGGGTTGCTCGAATCGGACGTGTTGCCTGCATTTCGTGGCGCGCCCTGATGGGCACACCACGATGAACGCACAGTTGCCCGAGGCGATCGAAGCGGTACGCGATGCGGTGAATCGGTTCATGGAAGCGGAGATCAACCCGCAGATGGACGCAGTCGAACGCTCCGGCATATTCCCCCGGGATCTCGTACGCAAAGCGGGCGCCCTCGGTCTGTACGGCGCAGTCTTCCCGGAGTCTGTGGGCGGTACCAACCTCGGTTATCTCGCTGCTGCCGTGGTCAGCGAGGAGCTCGCGCGCAACGACGCCCGCTTCGCCGCTTGCAACAACCAGCAGGCGTCGAGTTGCCCCCAATGCATCTACGCCGCTGGCACGCCGGAGCAAGTGATGCGCTACGTGCCCCCGCTGCTCGCCGGAGAAACCATCGGCATGATGTCGTTGACCGAATCGGGCGGCGGATCGGATGCGCTTGGCAACATGCGCACCACCGCGACCCGCGACGGCGATGTCTATCGCCTCAATGGCTCGAAGATGTGGGCGTCGATGGCAAACGAAACCGACGTCGGGGTATTGCTAGCGAAGACCGACCCCGGCGCAGGGGCGCGGGGCGTCACCGCCTTCATCGTCGAACCGAAACGCTTTCCGGGTTTCGAGGCACGGCCAATCGAGATGCAAGGCTTGTCGAAGGCCCTACGCACCAATGCCGTCTTCCTCGACGACTTTGTCGTTCCGGCTGAGAACCGGCTTGGGGCGGAAGGCGACGGATTCAAGATCGTGATGCGCGCCCTCCAGCCAGGCCGGGTAACGGTCGCCGCCAAGGCCCTTGGGGTCGCGCGCGCTTGCTACGAGGACGCGCTTACTTACGCCAACGGGCGCGAGGTGCGTGGGCAGCCTATCGGGCGCTTCCAGATGATCCAATCGGAGATTGCAGAGATGGCGGTGGCCATCGAGGCGAGCCGGGCGCTCGTCTACCAATCGGCCGAACACATGGACGCGGATCTGCCGTCCAACCGGCTCGCGGCGATCGCGAAGTACCACGCGTCCCAAACCGCAAAGCTCGTCGCCGATAAGGCCCAGCAGATCTTCGGCGGCTACGGCCTCGCCACGGAGTACCGGGTGTCGTGGCTGAAGAGCTACGCCGATCTGTTCTTCACCGGAGAGGGAACGGCGAACGTGCAGAAGATCCTCATCGCCGAGGACGCGCTCGGTTACAAGATCGCCGACCGGCACCACGGCCACACGGGGCTGCGCGATCCCCGCAAGCATGACGTGGCAGACGAACTCGCCTAGTGGTCCCTCAGGTGGTCCCTCAGGTGGTCCCTCAGGTGATGCCTCAGGTGATCCCTCAGTGCGCCAACGAACCGCGGTAACGGGCAGCGGGGTGCCCGGCGCCGGTACGGGCGCGGCCAAATAGCTTGTCCCGCAGGGTGCCCGGCGCGTAGTCGCGTTGCGCAAGCCCCCGCTGCTGGAGCACCGGCACCACCCCCTCGATAAAATCAGTAAACGTGCCTGGCGTAACGCAATAGGTGATATTGAAACCATCGACGCCAGCATCGAACCATGTCTCCAGCACGTCGGCCACCTGCTCTGGGGCCCCGATCACCAGCCGCTCGCCGGTACGGGCGCGGATGAGATCGCTGAACGTCTTGGTCTTGTCCGGCTCCGCTTCGACGATCCCCTTGACCCAGCCGCGCATCGCGGCGGATTCAATGGATTGCAGAGGTGCGTCGTGATCAATCGCCGCCAGATCAACGCCGATGCTGCCGCTGATGTGCGCGAGCATGCCTTCCATGCTCAAGCTCTCGAGGTAATCGTCGGCCTTGGCGCGCGCTTCCGCCTCGGTTGCGCCGACAATGGGGGACAGGCCCTGGAAAAACCGAATGCTGTCGGGGTCCCGGCCCAACCCTTCGGCCTGACTGCGGATGTCGCGCACGACGCTCGCGGGCCCCGAGAGGGCTTTGAGCGACTCCACGAAGAACACACACTCAGCGTGCTGCGCCGCAAACGCGCGCCCGCGTGTCGATGAGCCGGCCTGAAACAACAGCGGCGTGCGCTGCGGGGAGGGTTCGCACAGATGCGGCCCTTCCACTTCGTAGTAGCGGCCGCGATGGTCGATTGGGTGCACCTTAGCCGGATCGGCGTGCACCCCGCGCGCGGTGTCCCGAAGCACCGCGCCCTCCTCCCAGCTCGCTTCCCACAGCTTGTAAGTGACGTCAAGGTATTCGTCCGCCCGGTCGTAACGCTCGTCGTGCGCAGGGAGATCTGGCCAGCCCAGATTGGTTGCCGCATTGCGAAGGTACGACGTCACGACGTTCCACCCCACGCGCCCGCCGGTCAGGTGATCGAGCGTCGAAGCTTGGCGCGCAAAGGTAAAGGGCGGCATTTGCAGTACCGAGCTCGTATAGGCAAAGCCAAGGTGCTCCGTTGCGTGAGCCATCGCCGGGATCAACATCGCGGGATCGTTAACAGGGATCTGCATCGCGTTCGCGATTGACGTCCCCGCGCCGCCCCGATACGCGTCGTACGTCCCCATCACGTCGGCAAGAAATACCGAATCGAACCGGCCTCGCTCGAGGATCTGCGCGAGCTCGACCCATGGCGCCAGCGTGGCGTATTCGAGCTGACGGGTATCGGAACGCGTCCACAAGCCCTGCTGGATGTGGGATACGCAGTTCATCGAGAATGCGTTTAACAGCATGCGGCGCGGTACGCTGGGCATGGCAGTCTCCTGAAGATTTGGTCAGATAACCCCGCGGTCCTTGAGCTCGGCGATCGCTTGCGCATCGACGCCGAGCAAGCCGCCGAGCACTTGCTCAGTGTGGCTCCCAAGGGCCGCACCGCCAGGCAAAGCCGGCAACTCGCCGCCGGAGAAAAGCACGGGGAACCCTGCGAGAACGCCGTCATCGACGGGCTCGACGTCATCCGCCCGATGCATCGGGCGAAGCGTGCCTCGGTCCCGGAAGTGCGGATCGGACATCGCCTCGGTCAAGGAGCGCACGCGCGCCGCCGGCACGCCACATCCTTCTAATCGGTCAACGCCCTCTTTCGTCGTCAAGGGGCCCAAGCGTGCCTGCACCGCCTCCCGAAGGAGCTCAACGTGGGTTTCCCGGCCCTCAGCGGTGGCGAAACGTTCATCGGCATGCATCCCCTCCATGCCAAGGGCATCGCACAGTCGGCGCCAACGCTCCGCCCCCCCTGCGGTAATGATGATGTCGCCGTCGGCGCAATGATAGAGGCCAGTAACGTCATTGCGGCTGTTGTTGCCGGCACGCGGAGACTGCCCTTCGCGCAGTGTGAATTCCATTGGCTCCATGAACATCAAGGTTGCCAAGGTATCGATCATCGAGGCGTCCAGGTGCTGTCCTCGGCCCGTGCGCTCCTTCACCCGCAGCGCCCCCAGGATCGAGTAGGCGGCGTAGAGCGGGGTTACGAGATCGCCGACGAAAACACCGAGCCGCGTCGGGGGGCCATCGGCATCGCCGTTCATGTCCATGATGCCGGACATGGCTTGGATCTGGTGGTCGTGCGCAGGTAAGTCCTTGTAAGGTCCGGACTGGCCGTACCCGGCGATAGAGCAGTAAATGATCCCGGGGTTCACCGCAGCGACGTCGTCATACCCGAGCCCCAGCCGGCTCATCGATCCGGGGGACAGATTCTCGATGAGCACATCGGCCTGCTCAGCGAGCTTGAGAAACAGGCGCCGGCCCTCAGGGTCCTTGAGGTTGAGGGTTACGCTCTTCACCCCCTCGGAACGTTTGAGAAAGCGAATCGAGAGATCATCGTCCGTTTGCCGATCCGGACTGATTCCCTTCGGACCCGTGTAAGGGCCTACGTTGCGGATCGGATCACCGCTCCCTGGCATCTCGACCTTGATCACCTCGGCGCCGAAACGAGCCAAGGTCATGCTGAGGAACGGTCCAGCCAGATATACCGTGACCGACAGTACCCGAATGTCCTCAAGCGGTTTCATCCGCACCTCCTTGTCTGTTGCGCCCTCTCGAGCCGGCCGGCGCCGGCCCGAGCACTAAGGCGAAGTGATGCTCGGCCCGATGGCTGCCGCAGCCGCCGCCACCCCGGACCGCCTGAGGGGAACGCCCATGCCGACGAACACCGCCTCGATGCTCCCAAGCGTACCCAAGATCATGGTGGGATTCAGGTGGCCCATATGACCGATGCGGAACGCCTGGCCGTCATACCCTTGCAGAGGGACACCGAGCACAAGCCCCGCTTGCGCCTCAGCGAGGCCGCGCAACCGGTCCGGATCGACGTCGCCGGTATAAATGGTGGTCACCGCGTTGGAGCGGGCATCGGGATCGGTAATGACGAGTTCAATACCCGTTCCCTCGCTCCACGCCGCCACCGCTGCGCGAACCGCGCCCGCGAGCACCTCGTGGCGCCACCATACGTTTTCGAGGCCTTCTTCCTGCAGCATGTCGAGTGCCTCTCGAAGCGCCCAAACGTGCTGCACGGGCGGGGTTCCACAGTACCGCAGGTAGTGCGCACCTTTCGCACGCCGCGGGCCCCAATCCCAGTAGCCCGCCTTGAGGTCCGCATTTTCGTATGCGGCCAGTGCTTTCGGGCTCGCCCAGACGAATCCTAGCCCTGGGGGCACCATCAGTCCCTTTTGCGAGCCCGCCACTGTGATGTCGACGCCCCACTCGTCCATCTCGAAACGGTCGCATGCAAGCGATGCGATACAGTCCACCATGAATAGGGCGGGATGATTGGCCGCATCGATGGCCCGGCGAATGGCAGCGATATCATTGAGCACCGACGACGCGGTATCGACTTGCACCACGAGAATCGCCTTGATGGCGTGGGCGGCGTCCTCACGAAGGGCCGCCTCGACCGCGTCTGGATCAACGGGCAAACGGTCACGTCCGCCCAACACACGCGCTGCCAAACCGCTCGTCTCCGCCATACGCCCCCAAGATGCGGCGAAGACACCGGACTCGAGAACCAACACAGTGTCCCCGCGCGACAATGTGTTGGACAGCGCCATTTGCCAGGCACCGTGACCGTTCGATACCGCCACGAAAGCCTCGCTTTGCGTTCGCGCAATCGCCGGCAGGTCCTCAAAGATGCTAAGCGACATGTCGATCAGCTCGCCTTGATAGATGTTCGGCATCGCCCGGTGCATCGCACTGAGCACCCGGTCAGGGATCACTGATGGGCCAGGTATGGCCACCATTTGCCTCCCGTGTCGAAGCGAGCGGGTCTCCACGGCGTTTCCTCTATGCTCACAAGAGCGCGCAAGCGTACGCGACGCTACGCGCCGCCTCCAGCCCCGCACCACCAGGCTCGTAACCCCGTGGCAAACATCGCGTAAACTGATGGGAGACAAATTGAGGTGAACCGGATGTCCGCGCAGAAACTACTCGAGACCGATGTCGCCGATGTATTCGGCCCCGACGCCAAGTGCGAAGGCCCCTTGGCCGAAAGCGGCCTAGGCGTCCGACTCTCGGGCATCGACTTGTCCCAGCCCTTACGTCCAGCCCAGGTCACCTTTTTGCTGGATACCTTGAGCCGCGCTCGGTTGATGTGCATTGCCGGGCAGGATCTGGCCCAGTTCTCGCTCAATCACTTCGAGCGATTTGCGAATCACTGGGGGGCGCCGATCCCCCACCCGAGCAACTACTTGCGGGGCGGAAAGCCCGCGCAGCAAAACGGCGCCACGGGCGGCGAGATCGAGTACCTGCCTTACGAAGCCCGCAAAACCGCCGCTGCGAATGCCACGCTGCCCGAAGAGCTAGCTTGCTTACCGCACGAATCACCCGCGGTGCTGATTGCCTCCAACCTGCTCGGCCGCGTCCAGAGCAACACCCCGACCCTAAAACCCGGCGGCTCCTGGCACACCGACGTCGAGTACGAGCCGTTACCGATCTACGTCTCGATGTTTCTCGCGCACCACACCCCGACTGCACGCAGCGCGCACGGCGGAACCTGGGTAAACGCACCCACAGACGAGAGCGCGCACCCCTATTTCGAAGACTCGGACCCAGAGCTCCTGGCCCTGCGCACACAATTGCCCTTAAACGGCGAGACCTGCTACGCGGATACCGCGGCCGCGTTTGCCGCGCTACCCCCCGAACGGCAGGCAGCGCTCGAACAGGTTCGCGTGCGCCGGCGCCTCAACGACGAGGACGAAGGCTGGCTTGCACCGCTTGTGCGCACCGATCCACGGTCGGGGATTAAATCGCTACACAGCCCGGTATGGGCATCACGGCCGAGGATCCGTCCCACCATCGAGGTCGACGGAATGGACGCAGAGGCATCACGGGCGTTTCTCGACGAGATCGAGAAGCACGTCCTGCTACCGCAGTTCCGCTATAACCATCTCCACAAGCCCGGCGATGTCACGATCTGGAACAACTACATGACGCTGCACAACTCGCCGCCGATTTTGACGGACATCAACTCCGTCGACGACGCTCGGCTGCTCTACCGGCTGAGCTGTAAAGGCGCTCCCGCGTTGTCGCTGCCGCGCGAGGACGACCCGAGCTGGCTCGCCTCGCACGTGGTCGGGGCCTACAAAACACCTCCCGAGATACTCGAACTCGCCGCCACGATGGGAAAATAAGCCCGCGCCGAGCGCAAGCGGGGCGCCATGTGGCGGCGGAAGACCTCGGCCGCCAGGCCCCATGGCAACCTAGCATTGCTCGAGGCCGCGCGCGCACTCGAAATAGAGCAGACGGCTTTGGCCTCCCGAGGGGGGCCTACCGGCGGGATGTCTACCGGGCAGTCCACGGCAGGAAACTCACGGGTCGCCGGCTGCCACTGCCTTGCACTCAATCAGCGCGTCGATATCGTCCTCTTCAAACCCGGCTTCGCGCAGCACATCACGGGTGTGCTGTCCGAGCTTCGGCGGCAGGCGGTGTATGTTCGCCGGCGAGGCGGAAAAGCGGGTCGGCGGACGGGCCTGTACGATGGTGCCCTCACTCGGATGCTCAAGTTCACGGAAGAGCCCCACCGCCTTGAGATGGGGTTGCTCAGTGATCTCCGAGAGCTTGGCAAATGCTGTATGGGGGACGTCGATAGAAAGCAGCAGCTCTTCCCACTCAGCGGTGGTACGAGAAGGCGCAATCTCCCTCATCCGATCGTAGATCTTGTCGATGTTCCTCGCGCGCAGCACCGGATCGCGTACCGAGAACTCCTCGATGCACTCGGGGTGACCAACGGTGTCGAAGAAGGCACACCAATTGTCCGCCGAGTACGGCAGCATCGTCAGCCAACCATCCTTGGTACGCACCGGGCGACGCGCCTTCATTCGCTTATAACCGGACGGGCCGATCGAGGGAACAAACGCGCTCCCACCAAACATCTCGATACTGTTGAACGCCGCAAGCGTCTCGAGCATCGGCACCTCTACCATCTGGCCTTCTCCGGTGCGCTCGCGGTGCAAAAGCGCCGCCGTCACCGCCGATGCCAACGCCATCGCACACACCTTGTCACCGATCAAGCTCGGCACGAACGCCGGCTCGTCGTCGGTGCCCATCGCCGAGGCAAAACCCGACGCCGCTTGGATGATTTCATCGAATGCAGGACGGGCACTCCAAGGCCCGTCCTGGCCAAATCCGGTCGCCGACGCGTACACGAGCCGCGGATTGAGCTCCCGGCAAGCCTCGTAGCTGAAGCCAAGGCGCGCCAGCCCGGCCGGCCGAATGTTGCTCACGAGCGCATCCGCGGTGGGAATCAACCGGCGCAGCACCGCTTTTCCGTCCGGGTGCTTCAGATCGAGCGCAATGCTGCGCTTATTGCGGTTCGCCGCCATGAACTGGCCGCTCATGCCACGGTTACGGAACTGGCCGGAGTTGCGCCAGGCATCGCCGTTGAGTGATTCGACCTTGATGACCTCGGCGCCCCAGTCGCCCAACGTCTGACTGGCGAACGGTCCGAACAGCACGGTGGTGAGATCGAGGATCCGCAGACCCGTTAAAGGTCCGGTAGGGGTCGTCGGTAGATGTTCCGTCATCGGGCGGCGTCCTGAGGTCGGTTAACGTGGAGGTCTAAGCCGAAGCGCATCCAGTGCTTCTCTCCCGGCGTGCGACGTGAACTTACCTCAAGCCGCCCCGGCTGTCCCGAATCTCGGGAGACACCGGGCGTTGCGTTCCCACCCGCTCGCGCGAGCTAATAGCCGAACCGCGGATCGACGATGTTGCGAAGCGGGTCGCCTGCCTGGTAGCGCGCGATGTTGTCGATGAACAAATCCATCAACCGATCGCCATACCCTTCCATCGACGTCGATGCGTGCGGCGTCAGCACGACTTGCGAGTGCTCCCACAGCGGACTGTCGGGCGGATTCGGCTCTACTGCAGTCACGTCCAGGACTGCGTGGGCGATCTGTCCACGGTCCAACGCCGCGATGAGTGCCGGCTCGTCCACCACCGATCCCCGCGCAACGTTGCAGAAGATCGCACCGGGCTTGAACTGGCCGAAGCGGACCGCGTCGAAGTACGCGATGGTGTCGTGCGTTGCGGGAAGGGAAGCGAGCACCGCGTCGCATTGCGCGAGCATCGCATCGACCTCGTGCGCGGCGAAGAGGCGGTCGACATCTGCATCGTCGGCCCCGCTCTCGGCACGCCGTGAGACGGCAAACACCTGCATCCCGAAGGCTCGCGCTCGCTTGGCGGTTGCACGCCCGATCGCGCCGAGCCCAACGATGCCGAGCACGCGCCCGGCCGCAAGCACCGTCGGTTGCAACTTCCACGAATGCGCCTTCTGCTGCGTGTCGAATACCCGGACGTTCTTCCACAAGGCGAGCAAGTGCGCCATAACGTATTCCGCGATCGGTACCGCGGCTACGCCTGAGGCATTCGTCAACGTGATGTTGAGCGCCGCAAGGCCGGCCGGATCGAGCTGCTCGATGCCGGCACCGACCGCTTGCACCCATCGCAGCGCCGGCGCCCGCTGTTCGAGACTCAAGGGCAGGTCCCGGGCAATCGCGATCTCGGCAAGCGTGAGCGAACGTGCCTCTTGTGGCTCGAGCTCAGGGCAACGCCTTGCAAGTTCGGGCGTCAATTTGCCGAGCTTGCGGGCTTGCCGTACCTCCGGCGGATCACCGTAGGTGATGACGTGTACATCCAGGCGTGGGACATCTCGCAGACGCTCCACTGCGATCAGCTCCTGGCGCCCCGGAGGCAAGATCACGCACGCTTGCAGGCGTTTGCGGCGAAGTGCAGGGTTGTTCATGATGGCTCGACTCGTAGATGCGCTCAGATTTGCGCCTAAATTTTGACCCAGCGACAGCTAAGGAAGGAATCGTGACCGACACTTATATTAAAACGGGAGCGGCCCGAACCGAGTGCCCCACGTTCGAGGATCCGGCATTCGTCACACCCAAGCCCCTCGTATCGTCGAAGGTTGCCATCGTCACCTCTGCATCGCTACACCATGAGGACGACGACGATTTTGCCCCGGTCGATACTGGCTTCCGCGTGCTCGAGCGCGGCCGCCGCGATATCGTGGTCGGGCACTGGAGCCCGAACTTCGACGCCACCGGCGTGAGCGCCGACCTCAACGTCGTGTTCCCCATCGACCGTTTGGAGGAGATGGCCGCCGACGGACATATCGGCTCAGTGTCGGACATCCATCTCGCAGTCGCCGGCAACCAGTTCGACCTGGCCGGCATCCGGCTCGATGGCGGACCGGCCGCCGCCGCCCTTCTCCAGGAGCACGAGGTGGACGTGGTCCTGTTGACGCCGGTCTGACCCTTGTGCACGCGTACAGTTAGTACGCTTGCCCACATCTTCGAAGCGGCGGGGATCGCCACCGTGACGTTAGGATCGATCCGTGAGCAGCTCTACGGCACGGCACCCCCCCGCGGCTTGTACTGCGCGTTTCCGCTCGGTCGACCCCTGGGCGTGCCAAACGATCCGACGTTCCAGCATCGCGTGCTCGCACGCGCGTTCGGATTGCTCGAGGCGACCTCGCCGACCGTCGTCGATTACGGGGAGACCATCACCGACGATCCCGAGGAAGTGCTGGTCTGCCCGCTGCCGCTGCGCCACGATCCCGAGGCGCATCCTGCGGTCGACGAAGCACGTGGTCTCCGAGCGGCCTACGAGCGAGCGGTGAAGAAATTCGGCAATCGCACGGGTGCGGTCCGCCATCTCGACGCCGATGCGGTGCCCGACGCGATTGCGGCATTCATTCGGGTCGCAGAAGGCACGCCGTGGAAAGAAGCGGGCATCCCGGGGATCCCAGCCCGGGCCGCCCAAGATATCCGGGGGTATTACGAGATGGCCGCCATGGAAATTGCCGGCCACACACCGGCGGCCTGGGCGGGATACCGTTGGTACCGTGATCAAACCGAGACCGGGACGGTCATCAAGTCCGCTCAAAAAGCCATGAAGGATTCGGGCACCAAAGAAGCGTTGTGGCGCTTCTTGCTGCCGCTCGATGCGCAAGTGACCTAACGAATGGACCCGACGCCGTAAAGGGTAGGAGATCTCCGATGAGCCGAATCGATCAACTGCGAGAAACGCTCGGCGGCGCCCATCCGAGAGCAAAGACTAAGGTAAAGGGCGCCCTCGACGGCTATCTTCAGGGCTACATTGCCAACTCGCCCTTCGCGGTAATGTCGAGCAGCAATGGCGACGGCGATTGCGATGCGTCGCCCAAGGGCGGGCTACCCGGCTTCATCAAAGTGTTGGACGAGCGCACGTTGCTCGTCCCGGACATCGGCGGCAACCGGCTCTTTCAGAGCTACCAGAACTTCGAATCGAATCCGAAAGTCGGGCTCGTGTTCATGATTCCCGGGGTGGACTCCACCGCCCGAGTCAATGGACGGGTGGAGCTCATCGAGCCCGAGCAGCTCGCGGAGCGAGGCATCGCGCCCGAGGTGCTGGACCCCGACGGCAACTCGGGACTCGTCCAAGGCATTCTCGTCCACGTTGACGAGGCGTACTTGCACTGTCCACGGTCGTTTAAGTTCGCCGCGCTATGGGATACCGACACTATCGAGGAGAACCGGTCGCTGTCGTTGAAGGATCTGCGCGCGACGATTCCCAGCTAGGGGGACGAATAATCCCAAGAGATCACCCGCTCGGGCTTGAGCCGGATATAGACCGAGCCTGGCCGGGGAGATGTGGGCAGATCAGCATCAGCGACCCCTCGGCGCCGCGCCCCTTCCCGCATCAGCTCGAGCAGCTCGCCCGGCTCACGGACGATGCGGGCGGTGCCTTGCACGAGCACACCCTTGAGTTCGGCACCGGTGCGGCCGCTCTCGAGCATTGCGCTCGCGCGCCCATCACGCTCGATGTTGCGCACCTTTGCGGTCCGGTCCTTCACGCCCATGATGAGGTCGCCACCGAGGCGAAAATAGCCAAGCGGCACCGTATGCGGATAACCGCTCGGCCCCAAAGTCGACAACGCCAGCCAACCGGGTCTTTCATCGAGGAAAGCATTGACCTCATCGTGGGTCATTGAACGTGGCATGGCGACCTGGGTACCCGGATTAGAAAACCGTCCTCTCGGGCCGATGGGCTGGGAACGCTAGGGCTTTCGCTGGCAGTTCTTTTGCGTGCACGAACCGTAGAGAACGAGAGAATGATCGGCGATCTCAAAGCCGAGCTTTTTCGCTATCTCGCGCTGCCGTTTCTCAATCGTCCCGTCAACGAACTCCGCAATGTATCCGCAATCCATACAAACGATGTGGTCGTGATGGGGTCCCCGGTCGAGCTCGAATACCGCGTGCCCGTCGTCGAAGCGCCGTCGCAGAACCAAGCCTGCAGCCTCAAACTGAGTCAGCACGCGATAGATCGTCGCGAGGCCGATATCGGCATCGCTGGATGACAAGGCACGGTAGACATCTTCCGCGCTCCAGTGCCGCTCGGGCTCCGTCTCGAGAATACTCAAGACGCGAAGCCGCGGAAGAGTCACCTTCAGCCCCGCAGTTTTCAGCTCACGGGTCGGTGGAGCGGTCTCGGCCGAGTCTGACATACAAGCTCCTCGAAAGAGGCGCGATTATTTCACGGCGCGCCCGACGATTCCATCAATCGCGGCGTCAACCTCCTTCCGCATACGAATGATTTGCATTAGTCTCCGTACTCCACGATTCGCGCCGCCAGAAGATATCCGCGAAAAATCGCAACGCTTTTTTATATGAACGCGCGCATCGCAAGCCGTCAGCATTCATTGTGGGTGCCCGTCATCGTACTGGCCGCAGCCGTGTTGTGTATTCCGGTTGTCGTGGTGCTCGCATCGTTGCTCGAGCCGCCCAGCGAGAACTGGGAGCACATCAAGTCCACGCTGCTCTTGGAGTACCTGGCCAACACGGGGGGACTCGCCGTCGGTGTCGCCATCGGCACCCTGGTGTTGGGGGTGTCAACCGCCTGGCTTACCGCCATGTGCCGGTTTCCCGGACGAAACGCGTTCGCGTGGTTGCTGCTCCTCCCCTTGGCGATGCCCGCCTACATCATCGCCTACACCTACACCGGGATGCTGGAGTTTGCCGGGCCAGTGCAAACGCAGCTGCGCGAATGGACGGGTTGGGGGTACGGGGACTATTACTTCCCAGAGATACGTTCCCTTGGCGGCGCGGCTACCTTGCTCTCGCTCGTCCTCTTCCCCTATGTCTACTTGCTTTCCCGCGCGGCATTCCTCGAGCAATCCATCTGCGTTCTGGAGGTCAGCCGAACATTGGGGTGCAACGCCTGGTCGGGCTTCTTTCGAGTCGCCATTCCGCTCGCGCGCCCGGCGGTAGTTGCTGGAGTTTCTCTCGCGCTCATGGAGACGCTCGCCGACTACGGCACAGTGGCTTATTTCGGTGTGGGGGTGTTCACCACCGGTATCTTCAGAACCTGGTTCGGCATGGGAGACGCGACGGCGGCGTTAAAGATGGCATCGCTTCTGTTGCTGTTCGTCTTCACCCTGATCATCATCGAGCGCATGTCCCGGCGCCGAGCGCGATTTCACCACACGACCAGCAGATACTCCCAGCTTCCGGAATATCCGCTTAGCGGCCTTCCTGCCGCAGGCGCGGTGGTTGTTTGCCTGGTTCCGGTCACCTTAGGTTTCCTGCTTCCCGCAGGGCAACTGACAATTTGGGCTATCGAGACGTTCACTACCATGGTGGACAGCCGGTTCGTGGAACTTGCCGCACATAGCCTCCTGCTCGCGGTCACGGCAGCGCTGCTCTCTGTGGCGCTGGCATTGCTGTTCGCGTACGGTCAACGCCTCGCCCCAAGCCCGCCGGTGATAGCGTCCTTACGCATTGCTTCTCTGGGTTATGCGTTACCCGGTACAGTCATCGCAGTGGGGGTGATCATTCCCTTCGCTTGGCTTGACGGCGCATTGAACACATTGACCGAATCGGCATTCAACGTCTCCGTGGGTCTCGTCATGAGCGGGACCTTGGTCGCGTTGTTGTTCGCCTATCTCGTCCGTTTTCTCGCCATTAGTCTGCAGACCGTTGAGTCGGGTCTCGGAAAGATCCGCCCGTCGATGGACGATGCCGCACGTTCCCTCGGCCTGCCCCCTGGTCAAGCACTGCGCAAGGTTCACGTCCCATTGATGAAAGGCTCGGTGATCACGGCGGTGCTCATCGTATTCGTCGATGTGATGAAGGAGCTGCCCGCAACGATGATCCTTCGTCCGTTCGACTTCAATACCTTAGCGGTGCGGGCCTTCGAACTCGCTTCGGACGAGCGGCTCGCCGACTCCTCCACTGCGGCGCTCATGATCGTTGCCCTCGGCTTGGGTCCGGTGCTCTTGCTGAGCAAGACGATCAGCGGTGCCCGCGCCGGTAGCGCTTGAACCATGCGTCGCCTCAAAGTTGCCGGTATGGACGTGCGATACGCTAACCGCGAGGTCGTGCATGACATCTACCTCGAGCTCGAAGACGGCGAGATCGGCTGCTTGCTCGGCCCAAGCGGATGCGGTAAGACCACGGTGTTGCGGGCAATCGCGGGGTTTATCTCACCGTCGCGCGGAACGATCACCGTTCGGGGCGAGCCGGTGCACGACGCTCAACGTTCCGTTCCCCCGGAGCGGCGGGACGTCGGAATGGTCTTTCAAGACTATGCATTGTTCCCGCATTTGAACGTAGCCGACAATGTCGGCTTCGGCTTGCGACGCTGGGATACCGTCAAACGAACGTCACGCGTGAACGAGCTGTTGGCGTTCACGGGTATGGGGCACCACGCTCAGGCCTATCCGCACCAGCTATCGGGCGGAGAGCAGCAGCGCGTTGCGCTGGCTCGGGCGATGGCGCCGCGGCCTTCGCTCATGCTGCTCGATGAGCCCTTCTCGAGCATGGACGTCGAGCTGCGGGGGCAGCTGGCCCGGGACGTCCGGCGGATCCTCAAAGCCGAGGAGGTGACGGCGCTCATGGTCACGCATGACCAGGACGAAGCATTTGCGATGGCCGACCAGGTGGCGGTGATTCATGACGGGCGAATACAGCAGCAAGGCGACCCGTACAGCCTGTACCACCACCCAGCCAACCGCTTGGTCGCCGATTTCATCGGCGAAGGGGTCTTCGTGACCGGGCGAATTACCGCGCAACGTAAGGTCGAGACCGCATTCGGAATTCTTGCGGGAACGCCTTTGGGAGAGTTTGCGGTGGGTGTCGAAGTCGACGTCCTCGTTCGACCCGACGACGTCGTCTGCCATGAGTCCGCTGGCCATCGTGCCGTCGTTACCGACCGGGATTTTCGCGGCTCGTCTTACCTCTACACCCTGATGACAAGCACCGGCGTGGCGCTACTGAGTCTCATGCCAAGCCACCAACACTACGACATCGGCGCGTCGGTCGGGGTGCAATTCGACCTGCAGGATCTCACAGTCTATCGTCGCGAGTAGCCACCGCACGGGGTCTGCGACGGCGTGGGCAGGCGGGCGTGGTGCTTCCCGTACGAGGTCACGTTGACGGTGTCACTACGAAAAGGGCCGATTCCACTCAAAGGTTTCGAAATTAGAACGCCTTCGAACACCCGATACACGTTGTTCACTTACGCATAACACGCTTTGGGCCGATTGGTCAGCATGAACTCGGTCAGGCGAACGGCCGCGCCGACATTGTGGACAAAGCGTGTGACGTTCAGCTCGCTGACGTTGACCCACACGCCCCCGCTGCATTGGTTCGACCACAAGTCGGACTGCTGTGGTTCGATGGTGCAGCCTCCCGCGTTCGCGCGGTGGATAAGACGTCCCGGGGAGTACGTATTGGCGAGCGCCAGGCCCCATTGCCCCGTGGCGGTGGCTTTCGGCTCAGCGGTATCGCCCCTTCGGCGGCTGCGGGAAGTTAGCGACGCGCTTTTTCGCCAAAGCTGCGGTCGCCTCGACGCCGCGGGCCACCCCCACCGACGCAACCAGGACGGGTTGTCGAGGTTTCCAGGGGGGGTTTACGCACAGCGGCCCCTTCCAATGTGCGTCCCCGAGACCCTCGAAGGTCTTGCGCCCGGCCGGATCGATCCGTTCTCTCGCGTAAAGGACCGTCCGAGGGTGGTGCGAAGGCCCGAACCAGTGGTTGTCCTCCTCGTGAAGGTTCGGTGCGACGGCATTGAGGACGACACCGCTGTGTGCCAGCTGGCGCCCCCGTGGTCGGGAAACCAGGTCCCGACGCGTTCTTTTTTGAAAGGCGGCCCGGCGCTGTGGGAGCGCCAGGCCGTCAGAGCTGCGTTACAGGACCGCCTCGGCGACTGCGCGCATTGCCTCGGTGGAGGCGCCGCCGAGCAACAGGGAGCCGACTGCGTGAGAGGCTGATGCCTCTTTCCACACCGACAACCGGTCCTTGATGCGATCCGCCGATCCGACCAAGCAAAGCTCGTCGACGAGCGCATCGGGAACCCCAGCCGCGGCGTCCTTTCGACGCCCGCCGAGAAAGTCGTCCTGGATTTGAACCGCCGCGTCCGCATACCCCAGACGCTTGGCATAATCGTTGTAGAAGTTCTTCTCCCGCGCCCCCATCCCACCGATGTAAAGAGCCAACTCCGGCTTGATCTTGTCGCGGCACGCTTGCAGATCGTCCCCCATTGCCACCCGAACGTAAGGCGCGACGTCGAAATCAGCCAACGTCTTTCCGGTAGTGGACTTGGCCATGCCCTCTTCGAGCGGATCTGTGATTAAGCTCGTTTGCTCGGGCGACATATAGATCGGCAAGGTCCCGTCGGCAACCTCACCCGCCGTGCGAAGACCGGCGGGGGAAAAGGACGCGGTATAGATCGGATTCGAGGTGTCTCCATGAAGGATGCTCTTCAGCGGCTTCCCGAGCCGCGTCGCTCCTTCTCCGTTGTAGGGCACCTGGTAGTGGGAACCGTCGTGCATCAACGGCTCTTCACGGGCGAGGATCTTGCGCAGGATCGTAATGTACTCGCGGGTGCGCAGCAGCGGCTTCCCGTAGGGCTGACCGTGCCAACCCTCAATCACTTGAGGACCCGACGGCCCGATCCCCATAAGGAATCGGCCACCTGACATGGCATTCAAGGTCATCATGGTCATCGCGGAACACGCCGGGGTACGCGCAGACATCTGCATGATGCCGGCACCGGCCTTGATATTCGTGGTCTTTGCCAGCACCCACGTCAACGGCGTTACGGTGTCGGTACCCCAGCTCTCTCCGCACCACACTGAATCGAAACCCAGACGCTCCGCCTCCAGGACCGTCTCCATATCCGGTCCGCCCGCAGACCCGTTGTATCGCAATAGCATTCCTAGCCGCATGGTCCTCATCCTCTGACGATCGAAAGGCGAAGCTTGTCTTGATCACCGACGCTTTCGCAAGAACCCGACGCGTCGGGCAGACACCTCACGAAGCACCGTATCCGCTATCCCTGGGCGCTATCGTAGGCCTGGTCGAAGAACTCGACCTCCAAATCCACCACGGCGGCAAACCGGCGTTCGATCCGCTGACGTTCGCTCGGCCCCAACCGCGGCCCGATGCCATCGAGCTGACCGCGCAACCAGTCCACGAACGCTTCAAACTCCGGGATTGCGTGAAGATCGATCCACTCGGCGTAGTACGCCTGCCGTGGGCGCGCTTCTCGACGCTCGCTTGCCCACGTGAGGTAAATCCACTCAGCTGGCACAATCACCGCCAAGACGTCAGCGTACTGCCCGGACTTTGCGGCATCCAGCATCGCGGCCCGTAAAGCCACGGTGGTCTCGGAAAGCGGAGGGTGGCTTTGAAGCGCAACACCCACGCCTAACGCGTCGAACGACCGTTGGAAGTAATCGTTCTCGTCGCTCACCAGCACCGCCAGAAACTCAGTCCATGTTTTTTTCGCCGCCATATCAGGCGCATAGGCCACCGCATACCCCACCAACGTGACCAGCGTCTCAATGAACCCATAGTCTTGAACGAGATAGCGCCGGAAGTGATCCTCGGACAACGTTCCGTGCGCAAGCTCGTCGACGAAGCGATGGGAAGTCGCACCCGCCCAGCTGGTGTCCGAGCGCTCGCGCAACCAATCGGTAAACCGCCCGCTCGGGTCCGCCGCCGACCAATCCGGATAATCCGGAACGGTGGTCATTGCACAACGGCAGTGTAAGTGGCCACGGGCGGCAGCTTCTTCACCAAGTCCTGCTCGAGGATGAACCGGGCGAAACGCTCGTAGCGCGGCACGTCCAAGGCACCGGGGCGCAGCGCAAACCGCGGCAGGGTATCCCGCCACGCGCGCCGGTTGAGCTCATCATCGAGGCCCTTCTTGTACCCTTTGAACACTTCCCACGCTTTTTGGGGGTGATTGACGAGGTACTGCACCGAGCGTTCGAGCGCACGCATAAAGGCGGCAAGCGCCGGGCGCTTCAAGGACTTGCGGTTGGCAACGATGATCAACTCGTCATACGCCGGCACCCCCTCCTCCTCCAC
>Ga0310344_10001408_pt1 | contig 18368 bp, 22 predicted proteins | sample HC15DNA20200_MG_FD_203801 | JGI IMG/M metagenome (GOLD analysis project Ga0310344, IMG submission 203801) | Marine microbial communities from station ALOHA, North Pacific Subtropical Gyre - HC15-DNA-20-200_MG | ecosystem: Environmental > Aquatic > Marine > Oceanic | place: Pacific Ocean: North... | reverse complement strand
ACTTCATGTTCCTTACAACAAGAATACACATCATTTAATGAATTCAAAAATTTTTAAAAAGATGAAAAAAACTTCTTTTTTGATAAATACATCTAGAGGAAAAATTGTAAATGAAAAACATCTAGTTACTGCATTGAAAACAAAACAGATTCAGGGTGTAGGAATGGATGTATACGAAGTAGAGCCAATTAAGAAAGATAACCCATTATTAAAATTAGAAAATGTTGTTTTAGCACCACATGTTGGGAGTTCAACTAAAGAAACAAGGCAAAAAATGTCAGATATTACAGCAAAAAATCTAATTTTAGGATTAGAAGGAAAAAGATTACTTTATTCAGTTTAATCTAACTGGATAAGTATATCATCTGGATTACCTTTAACACAGTCAGTTCCTACTGCTTTTAATTTCTGAAATTCTAGTGTCCCCTCAGGGATTTTTCCTATTTTTTGAAGTTCTCCAATTTTTACAGATACAACATCCTTGTGTTTTTCACATGTAATTCCAACCATGTAAGAATCATCATTGTGAACTATCTCTACAACATATTCAGGAGGATTTACACAATCACGATCATTTTGTTTTACAGAACATCTGTCAGGTAGCATAAGAATACCAATTTGAGGGAATATTAAATTTGTTCTATTATAGAATTAAAATCCCATAATGAATTTTTTTGAGATTTAGGATTATTCAAGATTCCTTTATTCTGTAATTTTTTAATAACCAAAGCAGAATATGCAGGTGCACCAGTTGCACCTGGCGAGTTATAATTTACAATATGGAATGAGTTTTGACCTTCACGCTCCATAACATCAGGTATAAAATTTCCTTCAGGAGAAATAACAGGAGTACGTATTCCTGCAGTTCCTTTTTTGGTGAAATAATTAGGTTCAAGTGAAGGGATGAAATTCATTACACGTTGAACCATTGCCTCTTTTGAGATTGAGCTTCTAAATTCATGTGTAATTAAAGATAAGAAATCAGGATTGAGGAATAATTTTTTTGCACCACCAGTTAAGATGTCGCCTAATTTCGATATTGTAGTTTGTATATCAGTTACAAATCCATCATAAGTTTCAGGCGTGGGAACAGGCACTGCGTTAGGACCAATTTCAGTAGTTCCATTTGCACGTTTAATCCAATGAGGATCAAGAAATGGAAACTCAGGATGTCTTGCAACGGAATAGATGTTTGTTTTTACAATATCAGCATAGTTACTATCAGCTATCCAATATTCACCTCTGAAATGAAGATCGGAATGTGATTCAAACAAATCAAATTGCTTTGCAATATCAAGCGAATTCCCACCAGAGCAGTTGATAAGATATTTACACTCAATGGATGAGTTGTCTGTGAAATTAATTTGAACAGAATCATTTTTGTGTTGAAACGATTTTACAGTTTTTTGAAAAATAAATTCTGTAGAATTTTGTGTTGAAATATTCTTAATTTCTTGAGTTAGTTTTGAATAATCGGTTGATACATCGTTCTTACAAAATAACCCAGAATAACATTCAAGATTTTTTTCTTTTTGTTTTAATCCACTTGAATCAAGTATTAACAAACTATCCTCATTTACACCATTTTCTACTCCCCATTTTTGATATTTTTCCAATGTTTTATGTTGTGATTCATCTATTGCAACTTCTATAGTTCCAATCTCCATCCAAGGGGATTGAGTCTGTATTGCAAGTGTTTTCCACAAGTTTCGGGAAATATGTGCAGATTTTGCAAAAATTTTTTTCTTGTCAGGATCCAGATAGAAAGGAGTGTGAACTACACCTGTATTTCGACCACTAGTGTGTTTTGCAACATCAGATTCTTTGTCTATCACACATACACTTGAATCATATAGATTTGAAATCCAATATGAGATTGTAGTACCTAAAATTCCACCACCGATTACAGCAATATCAAAATTTTTCAATGAGTTCAATCATACCTGCTTGAATTTTAAATTAAAGATGGCGCCGGGAGAGAGATTTGAACTCTCGATCCCTTGCGAGAACGCGCTTTATGGTTTTGGTAATTTCCAGGCGCGCGCCCTACCAGGCTAGGCGACCCCGGCATTATCTTTTCGCCAAATTACAACAAGAATATGATAATAAAAATGCATTAAAAAGAAATTATTGGAAAATAGTTATGGCAATAATTTTTTCTATAATTTTCTCATCTATTGTAATTGCTTTTACTGAAATTTTATATGCTCCTTCAAGAATTGGTGTCCCATCATTCTTAAATTGATCCCAAATAAAATCAATCTCATCATGTGATTTAAGGTGGGAAATTACTTGTGCAGATGTGGGTGAATAAACTGGTATGCTATCTAACTGTTTTATTACTAATCCATAAGATGTATCAGGGAATTTTAATTCATCTGTACCAGAGTTAATAATCTTAATTGTAATAGGCTCACCAAGTTTGAAATTAGTTTTTTCTGTAACTATTGATAACGAGGTACCTTCAACATAGACTAATTGATCCTCTATTGCAAATTCATACAAAAAAATTCCAAACAATGGACCAGCTATTACACCTAATGCAATAGCTAAAATTAAGCCCCTTGGAAACATTTCTTTTTTCTCCTTATTCTTTTGGAGGTGAACTGGTTCTCCAATTTTTAGGATATGTTTTTGGTTTCATAATAATTCTTTTTGTTTGAAATGCGTATCCCTTGTCACTTTCTTTAATTTCTGATTCTGATAATAACGCTTCTGCAAGTGCAACTATCTCTCCTTTTTGTGAGTATATACCAACTAGATCACCTTGTAAAAGATTTGGAGAGATTTGTAGTATGCCTGGAATGGCAAGCTGTGCACCGTGACATAAAGAATCAATTGCTGAATCTCGAATTACTACTGATTTAATTTCACTTAATGTATGCTCTATCGGTAAAATAATTTGATTCAATTTTGTTCCATCCCCAGTTTCTTTCCATGTATAATATGCATCTGCTACCTGATGCATTGTTACTAACTGTTCTTCAGAAAATTGATGAACTCTTGAACGTCGTAATTCGATCATAGAACCACCAAAACCTAATATTTCTCCAATATCATAATACAATTTTCTAATGTATGTACCAGCTTCACATAAAACACGTAATAGAACTAATCTCTCTTTCTGTTCAAGTAGTTCTAATTCATAAATTGTCCTGGTTCTTGTTTGACGAACCACTGAAGAACGTTGAGGTGGTTTTTGATAAATTTCTCCTTTGAATAAGTCAAGTGTTTGAAGTAGTTTGTCTTTTGATGGTAATGAATGTAAACGACCTAAACCAATGTATTCTTTTGGTCCAAGTAATAAAACACCCAGTGCTTTAGTTCCTTCACCAAGGCCTAGTGGAAGTACTCCAGAAACTTGTGGATCTAATGTTCCGCTATGTCCAATTTTTGGAATTTCTAGGATTCTTTTTGCCCATGCAACAACTTCATGGCTTGTAGGACCAGGTGGTTTGTCTACTAGAATGAGACCATATTCTAAAAGTTGTTCAGTAGTTCTTTGATCATATCTTACACCATATTCTGGGTTTGTAATATCTTCGTCAATTGTTACTAGATTCTCTAACTGCTTTAATGTCATAGTAATTCTCTCACAGTTGATTTGGCAATTTCTAGTACTTGTTCTGCATTAAGGTCATCCGTGTTAATGATTTTATCAAATACTGATAGATCCTCACCAAATTCAAAATTATAAAGTGATTTGTAAATTTGTTTATTCTCATCAAATCTTTTCTTCACTACTTTTATTGTATCTAATTCAGATACATTATCACGTGTTTTCATCCTTTTTGCACTATTTTCAAAACTTCCTGAAAGCCATAACTTGATCCCATCATTAACTAACCATGGAAGAGTATAACTTGTAATAACCACATTACCTTGATGAAAGTATTCCTGTAATTTCTCATCAACTTTTTTATCGAAATCAGGGTTAGTTTTTCGTTTGTTTAGAAAATTCATTCCGTCTTGAGTGTCCCACCAATCATCACCTTTTGATGAAAATCCTTCATCTTCTGCCATTTCTTTTAGTATGTCACCACCACTAAGATGTTTAAAATTAAATTCTTCGGCTAGACCTTTTGCCACTGTGGTTTTTCCAATAGCAGGGGGACCAGAAATTATTACGGATTTTACCAAGTTACCCTAAATCCATTTGAGTCTTAGTTACTTTCATTATGATTCCACTGAATGCAATGGAAGCTAAGAAATACATAGCCCACAAGTAGATTTCATTTTCCTGACCACAGTATTGTCCTTCTGCTACTTTAGCAGCAGTGCATGTCAGCTCAAACCAGTCGCCAGGAATTACATTTAATGGAATTGGTGATATGCCAACAGTGTATGAAAATAGTTGTGGTAAAACAAAATAGAAAATTAACAATAATGGTATTATTGTAATCATCATTGGGCGAATATTCATTTGCATCATTTCCATATTCATTTTATTCATGTACGTAGATTTTTTGTTTGCTTTTGCAATTCTTTCTTGATCTTTTGATCTAAATGCAGCCATTCTTTCTTTTTGCCATGCTCTTACCTCTTTTGTTATTCTTCTCCATTTTACTTGATCAACCATCTTTCGTCTGATTCCAGAGTTAAACAGGTTTAGTAAAATTGCAAATCCTACCATTCCAAAGAATGATGGAATCATTCCTTTGATCATTGGATCAGCACTTCCAAGAGGACCCTCCCTTATTCCAAACATATCCATCTGGAGAAATAGTACGTCGATAAAATTTAGAATGATATTGAATTCCATTTAAACACCTATTGTTTTTATTACCTTATTTGCTGCCTCTTCAACCTTTCCCTCATTATTGAGAATAACCTTAATCGGTGAACCTGTAAGGACAGAACAGCTAGACAGCATTGATTCTTGAATGGCAAGCTCGTTTTTGATACCACCTATTGAGATTTTATCCCTATTTCTGGTTTTATCCTTCATTCGTCTATCAAATATTTCAGAAGGATGAGCAGATATTATAATGAAATGTGTAGGTTGGAGTATCTGTAACACATGATTAGGCAAACCTGGATAAAATCCAGATTTTGATGCAATGAAAGCATGAGTATCAACAAATACAACATCGTCTTTTAAATTTGATATTTCCTCTGCAGCCATTTTTTGTAATTCCTTTTGTTTTTCTACAGGTAGTTTTCTTAGTTCATCTCTGTCATTTACACCTATTTTCTGAGCTTGTTCAAACATTACACTCCCATAGCTTTTGACACTAGCATGTTTATTGTCATCATTTAGTTTATCAACAACTGTAGTTACAAGTGTGGTTTTTCCAACACCAGGAATTCCAACTATTACAACTCGTTTATTTTCTACCAAGCCAAGCACCTAGACGCGGCATTACAACCTCTACTCTTTCTTTGACTAGTTGGTTATAATAGTTGATTAGAATATCTACTGTTAGTAATACCCCAATTCCAGTTCCAAATACACCCAAAACATCTGAGACACCAGCAATAAGACCAAGAATCATTGAACCAAGTAATGTTACAGATGGAATATATCTATTAAGTAATGATTCAACTGGTTTGTTTGATCTTCTAAATCCAGGAATTTGAACATCAGCATCAAGTAAATTTTGCGCTGCCTTCTTTGATGATAATCCACCTAACTCTACCCAAAGTTTTCCAAATACAATTACTATGCCAATCATAAATAAGACATACAAAACTCCACGTAGTGGATCTAGTGCAAGTGCATCTAATCCTCTAGGAGGGGTTATGTAGTAGATGAGTCCACCAATAGGGGATGCCGGACTCGTTGGGTCAAACTGACCTAATATATTAAGAAATTCATTAGCATTTCGCGGGTTAAACTGTGCCCAAAACATTTGTCCAAGAAAAACTGCATTTGCAGTAAGTGCAGATGCTAAAATTACAGGAATGTTAGATACATACATCATCTTGATTGGGTATGTAGCTGCAAAACCACGATATTTTGTTGAGACTATAGGAATTTCTACTTTCATTCCTTGTGTATAAACCAGAATCAAAAGTATACCAGCCGTTAGAGCTAATCCAAATATGCTCGGAAGCTGATTTGATCTAAACATAGCATCTGCAACATCTCCAAACATAGCTTGTTGTCCTATAAACGGCAGAATTCCTATACTTCCCCCATCACCTGCAGGCATCGGGCTAAATATACTCCAAAGAATTTGCTGTGCAACACCACCAGCAATAAATATACTAATTCCACTACCTAAACCCCAGCCCTTCTGAATCGTTTCATCAAGGAACATTACAATTACAGACGCGCCCATTAATTGTCCTATCAGAATATACATCACAGACGGTTCACTAATGTTTGGACCATATACAGCAACACCATATACAGCAGATTCTGCTACAATTACAATGTATGTTACAAGTTTAGTTGCAGTTTGAAATACACCCCTTTCGGCAGGATTTTTGAAATCAAATTTCAAAATATCTGAACCACGTAACAACTGCATTAATAATCCACCAGTTACAATTGGTCCAATTCCAAGCTCTACAAGTGAACCTTGTTGTGATGCAAAGATTACTCTAGCAAATGCCAAAAAATCAAACTCAGGAGCAGTAGCACCAAATAATGGAGTTTGTCCCATAACTAGGTAAATTACTAAACACCCTGCTGTCCACATTAATTTGGATTGTAACGAAATTTTTTTCTTGGGTTTTGGAACCTGGGGAACATATGGTTCAGCCTTCGCTACAATTTTTCGTATAGTTTCAGTAAGTGTTCCTTCAGCCATTGTTTTTTTCTACGTCTTCATTTTTTGCTTCTTCAGTAGATACTTCAGGTTTTTTGTCAGTTTTTTCAACTGGTAGGGTTACTTCACCGCCAGATTTTTTGACTTTTTCCTGTGCCGCTGAACTAGCTCGTTCGACTATAATATTATAGGCATTATTTACATCCCCACCACCTAGCAACTTATCAATTTCTAGGCCTGTCAAATCTAAAACATTTTTTGAATTTTCAGATTTTCCAAATTTTATAAACAAATCATCAAGATCTCTAACATTAATCCATTTTTTTGTAATTATCGAAACTGATACAGGACGGTGTGTAGATTCATGACCAAAATGATCTTGATCTTCTTTTATTACTGTACTTGCAAGATGTTTGAGATGTCCAGAACGTCCAAGACCACCTTTGTGCCCAAATGATCTATGTTGGCCAACTTGACCCCATCCCATATGCCTTCCACCTCTAAGTTTTCTTGTTTTTCTTAATCTTGTAGCCATTTTACATCATTCTTTTTACAATTACGGAAAGTTCTTTGTTATGTCCTAAAACACCTTTTTGACCATACAATTTTTTTGTGCTTCGTTTGAATCCATGTCTAGGTGGATCCATTGCAAACCAAGGTTTTAGTGGTTTTAATTTTGATAATGAAGTTTTTCCTTCGGCCAAAGATGCAGCCAATTCATCAATTGATGCAAATCCAATTGAAGTAATATCTTCATTTGTGACTTTTTTATAGCCAGATTTTCTCGCTTTTTTGTCTAATAGCTCTTTTACAGTCTCTGTATCAATTTCTTGCCAAGATATGTAATGCTGTATTTTACGTAACATCCCAACTGTATTCTCTTTTTCAGGAATAATTGTTGCACGGTATTTTTTTTCTAATTTTAATAAAGTCATAGTTGTATCTGCCCAATATGGTACATCAGCCTGTCCACTAATTCTTAAAACCAAAAATGCTTTTGCCATTCCAATCAACCTTGACTAAATGTTTGCCTAAGACACTCCAAAAGAGCTTTTGATGTTGAATTCATTGTTGCAGTAGAACCTTTAGTATAGGTCCAAGCATCCTTTATACCAGCTAATCGTAACAAATTTCTAATTTTTCCTCCAGCCACAAGACCTAATCCCCTAGGACCTGGCAACAACTCAATAGTTACACTGCCACCTTTACCTTTAACTTTGTAAGGAACAGAATGTTTTTGATCACACCTGCATTCCCAGCTTCCACAACCAAGTTTTACTGGACTAACATTTAGGAATGCAGCATTATTTGCTTTTTCAATTGCAATTCTCATCTGTTTTGATTTACCTAAACCAATTCCTAACCAACCATTTTCATTTCCTGCAGCAACAAGTGCTTTGAATCTGGTTGATTGACCATTAGGTGTCATTTTTTGAATTAAACCAACATCAATAACTTCAGTTTTAAGATCAGGTAACAGTTTTTTAATTATTCCTGCTTCTTGTATACGAAATCCTTTTTTATAAATTTCATCCATTGTGGTTATTTCTCCGGAAGCAACTTTTTTTCCTAGTATTGTTTTTGGTATCCATTCAGGTTCCACTCTTTCTCTTCTAGGACGTCTTGGTCGTTCATCACGACTTCCGTTTCTATTTCGTTGTTGTGTGGTCTGACTCATGTTGTTTTTACCTCAGAATCTATTTTTGTTTTAAAAGATGACACATCATTTTTTACTTTGAGATGTTCACCGTTAATCCTATTTTCTGGTGGAAGTGTTTCTGTATCTGCAGGAATTTCCAATCCAGAATCAATTACACCTTTTAATGCTGCTGCCATTCTTTGTGTATATTTTCTTGTACCACTGTAAAGAATTGCATTTTTTACACCATTAGATATTGCTTTTTTACCAGCAAGATATCCAGTAAGATATGCGGCTGGTATATTTTTCCTAGAACCTTTCCATCCAGCCTTAATTAAAAATCTAGAATGTGCTGAAGCCAGAACTTTATCACCTGAAATAATAGGTTTTAGTATTTGGACATGTGTATTTTCATTTGTAATATTAACTGAAATAAAATCACTTTTCCCCATTAACATTTTCTTTCTTTTACGATAGTTTGTTTTCTCACTACGAATTCTTAGTAATATTCTTGAATGTGCCATTATATGAAAAAAATTAAATTTCCTATTATAAGCCTTAGGAGGCTAAAAGTGAAATTAATAGTGCTTTCTGAACATGTAGGCGATTTTCAGCTTCATCCCAAACAACAGATTGTGGACCATCAATAACATCAGATGTGACTTCCTGCTCTCGTTTTGCAGGAAGACAATGCAAGAATATGGCATCTTCTTTTGCCTGTTCCATTAAAGTGGTGTTAACTTGGAATTTTGGCAAGAATTTTTTCAAGCGATCTTTTTCATTATTATGGATTGATACAAATGTGTCAGTCATGACAACGTCAGCATCTACTATTGCATCTTTTGGTTCATTGGTTAGTTGAATATCTGTATGTAATTTTGCGGTGGATACAGCTACGCTACTGGGTTCACATCCATTAGGAGTAGCAATTGATATTCTGATTTTTAGTTTTGCACATCCAAAAATTAATGAATTACATACATTATTCCCATCACCAATCCATGCGATTTTAATTTTTTTGAATTTTTTTTTGTGTTCTTTTATAGTCATTAAATCTGCAAGAATCTGGCATGGATGGTATGAATTAGACAAGCCGTTAATTACAGGTACACTTGAATTCTCTGAAAGTAATTCTAATGTTTCATGCTCATAAACACGTGCCATAATTACATCAACATAACGTGATAGTGCCCTTGCAGTGTCACCTATTGTTTCTCCTCGACTGAGTTGAAGATCATTTTTTGATAATGTTATAGAATGTCCACCTAATTGAAACATTCCAGTCTCAAAACTTACGTGTGTACGTGTTGATGGCTTTTCAAATATCATTGCTAGAGTTTTATTTTTTAGAATTGGGTTATCCTTGCCTTTCTTATTATGTTTTTTTAGTTCAATGGCAAGGTCAATTAAGTGTGATATTTCCTTAGGATCTAATTCATCAATTGTTAAAATATGCTTATTTTTAATTTTAAATGTCATAAAAGATAAAGTGGTGGTTGTCTCTTATAGTTTTTGAAATAATTATGGATTGGGTCTTCCATTCTCAATCCATTTTTTAATTTTATTGGCTAGATCTTTAGCCTGTTTATCGTTTTCAGGTGGTGGTGTGTCGAACAAATCAGCATACTCATTAATATCATCTGTTTCTATGCCTTCAAAAGGATCATCTCCATCTGGTTCTGGTGTTGGTTCTGGTGTTGGTTCTGGTGTTGGTTCTGGTGTTGGTTCTGGTGTTGGTTCTGGTGTTGGTTCTGGTGTTGGTTCTGGTGTTGGTTCTGGTGTTGGTTCTGGTAATGACGTAATGTTTTCATGTCCTTCAAAGACATTTTTTAGAAATGTATTTTTGTTAAATGAAATAATATCATCATATTCTTGACCAACACCAACATAAATTACAGGTGTAGTAGTTACCTTTACAATTGATAATGCTGCACCGCCACGTGCATCTGCATCACTTTTAGTTAAAATTGATCCATCAAATTTTGTATGTTTATGAAATTCCCTTGCTTGATTTACAGTATCATTTCCTGCAAGGGAATCACCGACAAAAATTTTTAAATCAGGTTGAACGACTTTAGTGATTTTTTCTATCTGTTCCATCAAATTTGCACTTGTTTGCATTCTTCCAGCTGTGTCAACTAAAACACAATCAATTTTATGAGATTTAGCGTATAATACAGCATCTTTAGCTACTGCAGCAGGATCAGACCCATAATTTTGAGCAATGAGTTTTAGGTTTAGTCTATTTGCATGCTCACGAATCTGCTCAATTGCACCAGCACGATACGTATCTGCAGCTGCAATAACAAGAGAGAATTTGGAATTTTTAAGCATACTAGCTATTTTGGCAAGTGTGGTAGTTTTCCCAGTTCCATTAATACCAACAAACACAACAATGTAAGGTTCTCCCGATTCTTTCTTAGAATGAATATTTGAAATTAAATCTATGCTTCCAGCAGAAGAGAATGTTTCGTCAATATATTGAATTAAACTATTTTTGATAAAGTCTGCAATTTCGTTCTTTTCAACTTTGGTTCCAATTAGTTTTTCTTTAAGAGAATTTTTTATAGATTCAATTACTTCTGTTGCGACATCAGATTCTAACAGATTAATTTCTAGCTCAAATAAAACATCCTCAATATCTTTGTCTTTAAGCTCTTTTTCACTAAATCCCTTCGATACATCAGAAAATGCTTTTTTTAAGTTATCAAACATAGTTTATTTTTGTGATTCTTGTGATTTTTGCATTATGCTTTGCATTTGTTGCTTTCCTAATTCCAAATTTTCAGCAACTTGTTGTCTTTGCATGTTAATATTTTGTAAAGCAACTTCTAATTCTTTTAATCTGGATTCAAGCCAATTAAGTGCAGAATTTTGATCTTTTTCAATTGCTACACCAGAACCAATATTTATCACAACTTTATCCTTTGATTGAATTTTTGATTTTACATATACCCCCATTCCAACTGGAACTAAATTGTCAGATTCATTTTCTTCTTTTGTTTCAGTAATAGATTGTATTGCAGAATTTGCTTCACGTATAATACTAATAATAGAATTTTCTTGTTGTGTCAATTGTGAAAAATGATTCTCAAGCATTTGCATTTGTTGCATTAATTGTTGGGCTTGTTGTTCACTCATACATGTCAGATTGCATAACGCTATAAAAATTAAAGTTTTGGAAAGAAAAAGAGAATAGTGAATTACTTGGCTTTTGAAAGTCGATCATCCACTTCATCCCAATTTACAACATTCCACCACGCAGATATGTAATCAGGACGTTTGTTTTGATACTTGAGATAGTATGCATGTTCCCAAACATCTAGACCCAATAAAGGAACAAGACCTTCTGTTCTAGGGCTAGTTTGATTTGGCATTGCTTTGTATTCAACATTTCCAGTTGATGGATTGTATACGAGCCATCCCCATCCGCTTCCTTGAATTGGAGCAGTTTTGCTTGAGAATTGTTCTTTAAATTCAGCAAATGATCCAAAGGAAGAGTTGATAGAGTCTGCTAATGCTCCACCTGGCTCACCACCACCATTTGGTTTCATATTATTCCAAAATAGTCTGTGGTTGTCGTATCCACCACCATTGAAATTAATTGCACCTCTAACATCTTCAGGTACATCATTGATATTTGATAGAATGTCAATGATGTCTTTGCTCTGTAATTCTGGACTTAGTTTTTCCAGAGCACCATTCATAGTGTCAGTATATTTCTGGTGATGCTTTGTATGATGAATTTCCATTGTTTGAGCATCAATATGAGGCTCCAATGCATCATATGCATAAGGCATCTCAGGAAGTGTGTATTTTCCCATAAGAAGTAATTTACAGAATACAATTTATTGTTTTACAAGGAATTGCTTTTAGATATAAAATTGAACAAAAGTATGTGGTCAAAAAGTGTCGTTTTTTCGTGTTTTACTCTAGTGTTTCTTGCATTACTAATTAACTCTACAAATGACAATATTACATTTGAATTATTTTTAGAAAATAGTCGACCGCATATTGGTGCAGAATATCCATTGGATATAGGTGCTGATGGAGAAGGAATAAAAATTGCAGTTATAGACACTGGTGTTAATTTTGAACATCCAGATCTTTTTGGAATTGGAGATGAAGGGAAAATTTTAGGTGGATATGATTTTATAGAAAATGATAGTACACCTCAGGATACTAATGGACATGGAACACAAGTAGCAGGAATTATTGCAGCTGATGGTGAAATTACTGGTATAGCCCCAAAATCAAAAATTTTAGCTTATAGAGTTTCAGAAGATGGTGAAGCCGTTTCTTCAGAGTTGATTATCAAAGCAATAAAACAAGCAATAATTGATGGAGCAGACATAATTAACATTAGTTTAGGCGTAGATGTAATACATGATGATATTGATCATGCAGTCAATGAAGCAGTAGATAGTGGGATAATAGTTGTTGTTGCTGCAGGAAACAGTGGACCTGATGAAAAAACTATCGGCAGTCCAGGGGCAAATCCGAATGCAATAACAGTTGGTGCCACATACAATGATACTGGATCAAGTATTGTTTCAACGTTACAGGTAGACAAAAAACAGTTTCAAGTTTTGCCTATGTTAGGAACGGAAGTAATTCCTGAAAAAATTATGGCAGAAATTCAATTTGGTGAGTTCGGCAGGGAACAAGATTTGAAAAAAATTGATGCCAAAAATAAAATCATATTAGTTGAAAGAGGTGGAGAAACTGAAGATGAGATTGTATATTTCTCAGAAAAGGAAAGAGTAGCGTCAATTAATAATGCACTTGCTATTATTGTTTATAATAATGAACCAGGAATATTTTATGGTGAATTGATTCATGAGTTTATTCCAGAAAATTATGTCCCAACAATTCCTGCATTATCTATAACTTTAGAAGATGGTCTTGTTCTAAAACAAATGTTAGAAAATAAATCAATAGGAACTATTGATGTGTTTAATCATCCAGATTTTGTTGCAATGTTTAGTTCTAGAGGTCCTGTTTCACCATTCTATGACAAACCAGACTTGGTTGCACCAGGAGTTTTTGTAGAAACAACTTCTTTGAGTGACAAATATAGTATTACTAGTGGAACCAGTTATGCCGCACCACATGTTTCGGGTGCAATTGCACTGTTATTAAGCAAAAATCCTGATTTAACACATCAAGAAATAAAATCAAAATTAATCACAACTTCTGAATTAGTTACTGATCCTTATGGTAATGAATTTCCAATGGATGCAGGTGGTACAGGTAGAATTGATATTAAAAAAGCATTCAATTCAGAATTGATAATATCACCACCAAATTTACGATTTGATTTATCCCCTGACAAAAATCTTCAAACTGAAAATATAAAGTTAGAATTCAAAGGATTAAACGATCAAATACAAGTTGAATTTTCAGATTTTACTAATGTAGATTTTAACTATACGCTAGAAGAAAACGTACTACATGTGACTACGAAGTTAATTTCTTATGAAATTGGTGAATTTGAAGGTAGATTATTCATTACACATAATCAAACTTTGCATCAAATTCCTATTCATATTAGAGTCACTGAAGCTACAATAAACATTATTGAGGAAAATGGTAAATTATCTTTTGAAATTTTAAAGCCTTTAGAATGGACATATGCCAAAATCACAGCAATTAACAATAAAACATTAGAAAAAAATTCAATTTCTTTCTCTCCAGAAAACAATCAATCATTAAATGTTTATCAATCTGGAAATTATTGGATCGAAGTTAACATAACCACCGATGAAAATACATTTGATGTTTATGATACCATTTTTGTTAATTCATATCTAGAAAATGATAAAAAGTTAATTTCTATTTTTGAAAATATTGAACGTCCTGTATTGATTTTGATAGTGATAATTATTATTGTAGCGTTGTTTGGTGTTAAAATTCTAAAAAACTAAGATGTTTTTGGTCCAGCTTTACGTATTTCATCAGATACATTACTGAATTTGGTAAAGTTTTCTACAAACATCTGGGCAAGTTTATTTGCTGAAAGATCGTAAGAGTCTTTGTCAATCCAAGTATTTTTTGGATCCAAAATATCTGATGGAACGTTGGGACATTCTAGTGGGACATCTAGATTAAAGCGATCATCATGCCTAAATTTGACTATATCGAATGCACCAGTCAAAGCAGCAGTAACCATTGCTCTACTGTATTTTATACTAATTCGTTTTCCAACTCCATATGGACCACCTGACCAACCAGTATTAATTAAATAGACAGCCACGTTATGTTTTGAAATTTTTTCACCTAACATTTTTGCATAAACAGATGCAGGTCTTGGCATAAAGGGAGAGCCAAAACATTCTGAAAATGTTGCCTTTGGTTCCTTTATTCCTCTTTCAGTTCCAGCTAGTTTGCTTGTATATCCTGACATAAAATGAAACATTGCACCTTCTTTAGTTAACTTTGATACTGGTGGTAAAACACCTAATGCGTCAGCGGTTAAAAATATAATTACTTTGGGACTAGCACCCACACTTGGAATTACTGCACCTGGTATGTAATCAAGTGGATAAGCTGCTCTAGTATTTTCTGTTAGGCTACCATCATCAAAATTAGGTTTTAATGATTCCTTGTCAACTACAACATTTTCAAGAACAGCACCAGATTTTATCGCATTCCAAATTTGTGGTTCAGATTCTTGATTTAGATTAATACATTTTGCATAACAGCCACCTTCAAAATTAAAAATTCCATTATCAGACCAACCATGTTCATCATCCCCTATCAACATTCTTTGAGGATCTGCAGATAAGCTAGTTTTCCCCGTTCCAGATAAACCAAAAAACAATGCTGTACTCCCATCTTGACCTACATTTGCTGAACAGTGCATAGGGAAAATATTCTGAGATGGCATTAGGTAATTCATAACAGAAAACAATGACTTTTTCATTTCTCCCGCATAGTTTGTTGCTCCAATTAGAACAATCCTTTTTGATAAATTAATTAGTATGAATGCATTAGTTCTTGTTCCATCGATTTCAGGTATTGCTTCAAAATCATTTAAACATAAAATTGTAAACTCTGGAACATGTGCATCTAATTCTGCAGCAGATGGTCTAACAAATAACTGCCTACAAAATAGATTTTGCCATGCATGATCATTAAATACTCGTATCGGTAGTCTGTATTTACTGTCAGCACCAACAAATCCATCAAAAACATAAAGTTCTTTTCCTTCAGCATGTTTTTTCATTTTTTCAAAAATCTGATTAAATTTTTCAGATGGGAATTGATGATTAATTTTTCCCCAATCAACTGTTTCATGTGTTTCATCGTCAAAAATTATGTATCTGTCTTGAGGTGAGCGACCAGTATACTTGCCAGTTTTAACTGATAAAGAACCACTTGATGTTAAAATACCCTCATTTTTTTCTGCTGAATGCTCAATCAATTTTTGGACTGGTAGATTTCGATGAATCTTTTCAGTAGTAATTCCAAAGTCCTTAAGTTGTGAAAGAAATTTAGGATTAAGTGAAGATTCAGACAATTTCTCCTACCCCACAATTGAAAATTTTGACTCTAACCAAGATTTTTAAAAAAAATCAATTCACTTTTATCTCTTTCTAGAAATAATATTATGACTTAGATACGTATTTATGTAAAATTTCAAGTCTTAATTCCATGCCAATTAACAAAGACAAACTAGAAGCTAGGAAACAGGTTTCAGAGCATAGACCAAAATTTGTACGCCCTGAAAGTTGGCGTTATAAAAGATTGGAAACAAACTGGAGAAAACCAAAAGGAGTTGATAATCATCAAAGAAAGCAAAAAAGTCGTGGTAGACCTGGATTAGTTAAAATTGGATATGCAACTCCAACTATTGCACGAGGATTACATCCATCAGGTTATACAGATAATTTAGTTCATAATGCTACTGATTTAGAAAAGCTTAATCCAAAAGAAGATGGAATAAGATTTGGTCATAGTGTAGGTACTAAAAAAAGAAAAGAACTAATGAAAATTATTCTAGAAAAAAAATTCAAAGTGTTTAATGCAAGAGTGAGTGAATATGCCAGTTAATCTTCGTGCAAAAAAACGACTTGTATCAAGAATTGTGGGAGTTGGTGTAAATAGAGTTAGATTTGACACTGATCATCTTGATGATGTTGCAGATGCAATTACTAGAGATGATATTAGAAGTTTAATCACCGCCAATACCATCTCAATAAAATCATTTAAAGGAACATCCCGAGGTAGAGCTAAAACAAAAAAGATTCAGAAATCAAAACGTGGGGCTACACAAGGTTCAAAGAAAGGACGAAAAGGTGCTAGAGTTGGCAAGAAAACGGTATATGTGAATAAAGTTAGGTCTCTACGATATCTTTTACGAATTGCAAAAGATAGAAAGGAAATTACCAATGATGCCTATAAAACCATTTATAAAAAAATCAATGGAAACACTGTAAGAAATAAAGCTCATCTGAGAACAATTATTGCAGAAGCAAAAAGTGCATAAACGTTTTAAAATTTAAATTTTATTTTTTTAAAGTCTACAATTTTATTTTTATTAGTTTGTATACCTTCATTTAACAAAAGATTTTTTTTAATATTTGTACCAAAGGCAAATCCACCTATATCACCATTGGATTTAACAACTCTATGACAAGGGATGATGACGGGAAATGGATTATTCCTCATTATTCGACCAATAAGACGTTGACCATTTTGTAGGTTTACTGCTTTTGATAAATCTCCGTATGTAACAATATGTCCCTTAGGAACTTGTAAAAGTTTTTTGTAAACACGTTCTTCAATTTTCAAAGTTTTTTCACCTCAAGATTTGTGGTTGCGAGAAAATCCATAATTCGTTGCTTATGTTTTCCAAGACCATTCCAATCTAATAATGCAGTACTAGCACCAATATTTCTCTCTAAAATATGCAAAAATAATGATTCATCTAAATAATCTAGTGCATGTTTTGGCATAACAGTTCCTAATGCAAATTTTCCATTGATTACTTCATTAGAAAATTTTTCAGAATAATGGGTTCCTCCAAAGCATATGGCATAGGGATAATTTGGAATTGAGGATGTAATGGTATTCAAAATAATTTTAGAAACTGAATTACACAATTCAATATCATTCCATTGCTTTTCAGTTGTACCAACTTCTATGAATATTGAAGGTTTTTTGAGTGCTGTAGGACCATGATGAGTTGCCTCAATTGTTATTTGGAAATCTGAAAATAATTCCTGGTTAATTGAGAGATTTTTCAGATATGCTTTTTGGAAGTCTGGGTGTGGTATTGCAACTTGTTTTGGATTCCCACCAAATTTTGCTACATCAAAATTACCAGTACTATGACATGTTAAAGCTAAAGTGCCAGATTCTGCAGCATGTTTTGAAAGAAAAATAAACCCGTCATACTGGAATCTGTCATCTAACCAATCAGCACTGATAACAGGTGTTGGAAGGATAACCATATCAAAATTCTTCCCATGAAAAATTCCATTCTCATTTTCTAAGTTTTGAGATATGAAATTAGCCATATTATAGCCTGCAGGGTCATCTCTGTACGCAACCAATAATTCCATGAATAAAAGATATATGGACACAGTATTAATTTCCTTTATAATTTGAATCCAAGATTAACGTTAAAAAATATGGTAAATACCATAAAACTTACCAAAAAATCAGATAAGGAAGTCTATAAACAGCATTTGAGACTGGTTTTATTTGGAATTTCTGCTATCGGTGGTCTAGCATTTATTATCCAATTTTGTTTTTCTGTATTCACATTTGGTCGTTAAAATGTCAGAAGCAGAAACTCCAGTAACAGAAACTGAACCAGTAACAGAAACTGAACCAGTAACAGAAACTCCAGTAACAGAAACTGAACCAACAGTTAAATCAGAACAGAATGATACAAATTCGCATTTATTTGCTGTTAGAACCACTGGTGGTCAGGAAAAGGTTGTCCTAAGATTGCTAGAAGCAAAAATGAGATCTGAAGCAATCCAAATTCAGTCAATTTTGTT
>Ga0310344_10001407_pt1 | contig 18372 bp, 17 predicted proteins | sample HC15DNA20200_MG_FD_203801 | JGI IMG/M metagenome (GOLD analysis project Ga0310344, IMG submission 203801) | Marine microbial communities from station ALOHA, North Pacific Subtropical Gyre - HC15-DNA-20-200_MG | ecosystem: Environmental > Aquatic > Marine > Oceanic | place: Pacific Ocean: North... | reverse complement strand
CATGCCGAGCTTTTAGTAAGTTGGCAAGGCGAGCGATCGGGTATCCGATCGTTTAGAAAGCACGCTACATGGTACACGAAGGGATTCTCCGGAAGTAGTTCCTTGCGTGAGCGTCTTTGCCGGGTCGAAACTATTTCAGAGTTGAGAACCACTCTATCAAAAATTGATCCCCACGAACCATTTCCTCGAACAGCATTGAGAGTACCGCGTGGTAAAAGAGGAGGAAGACAGAAAGTCGCCTTGCCTCTCAATTTTCTCGAAAACCGATTTGACGCTACACCTTCGCAACTGGAGTCTCTAGACGTCAGTTCTGGTGGCTAGCGAAGTCGTAGTAGCCAATCATGCGCAACTTTCTTGGGTGTACGCGATTTTAAATCCACCTCCAAATTCGCTGCACGCATAGAAGATGCAGTTAGTCGACCGGACAAAGCAGACAAATCCTCCAAAAGATTCGGTTCTCTTTTAATTACTCCAGGACTCGCTAAAAGAACTGCGTCGTAGGGAGGAATCGCACTCTTATCATCATTGAGAATAACCAGGTCGTAAGCATCGATTCTTGCATCAGTAGAAAAAGCGCTAACTACATCGACATCGCGAAGCTGTACCGCTTGATACATAAGTCCAGGATCCATGCTCCGTCGTTCTCTAAACTTCAAGCTATACACTGAAACGAGAGATTTCCATTCAGTTCTTGAAAAAAATTCAATATCGGCCCCGATGACCATCATCGGGGAAAATAATGACAAGTCAGAGATATTTTTAATTCTTAGCTCTTTAGATTTGTCACTTCGCATCGCTAACGCATAGGAGTTTTCGAAACCCAGAGAGGACACAAGGTGAATTCCATGCTGTTTATGTAAATAGTTGCGGACCTCTTGAAAAATCTTTTTACGACCGGGAGAATCTTCTCGACCCATAATCGTTGCCCATATAGTTCCAGTATAATCTACATAAAGGTCAATTTGATCTTCCTTCAAGGCATCAAAAGCTACTGTTGAACCTAAGGACGAAACTTGCACGACGTTTCTTCCTGTATCTGCTTCTATCCACTGTTCCACTAATTCTCCAAGAATATACTGTTCCGTAAAAGCTTTTGTTCCAACGCGTATAGGTTGCCTTGAATTGAAACTGAGATTCCATAAAGTAGAAGAGAGCCAAAAGACTAAGCCCAACACAATGAAGCCTATGGCCACACGCCCTGTTTTCGATCTCGAACGCAGCTGAGCTTCCTGCCATCTAATCAAACCATCTAAAGAAAGAGCAAGAATTGCTGCAGAAACACACCCGATGCCCACCGCGGTAAAGTTACGAGTTTGTAATCCGCTAAAGATAAAATTGCCTAGGCTTGTGGCTCCTATCGGAGTCGATAGCGTAGCGGTGCCAACAACCCACACAGTGGAAGTTCTAAGGCCAGCCACAATCACTGGCAGGGCAAGAGGAAGTTCGATTCGGCAAAGGCGCTGAAATTTTGTCATTCCTACCGCATCCGCGGCTTCGAGAACAGATTTGTCCGTTCCCGCGAGACCTGTCACCGTATTTCGCAGAATCGGAAGTATGCTGTAGAGAGTGAGTGCTACTACGGCAGGAAGAGCACCTATACTAGGAATAGGAATACCAGACCAGGACTCAAAAAAAGCAAGAATGGGTACCATTATGGCTAAGAGCGCTAGGCTAGGAATTGTCTGAATTACTCCAGCTAATCCGAGCACCAAGGGAGCAAGATGTTTTTTCTGAGACACCCAAATGCCTAAAGGCAATGCAAAAAATAATCCCAAAGCCAAAGAGACTAGGGTAATCCACAGATGGGCAGAAAAATACTCAGGTAAATAAGCAATCTGCTCCTTGAAAACGCTGCTCGACAAAAAACTAAACATTAGGTTGTTTCAACCAGTCTGAGAGAATTGCGCTTTGCCGGCGAGGTGCCTCAAATAGCGCCGCAACTTGGGCTGTGGCCGGCTCGTTAAGTAAAGTTGCTGGCTTGTCAATCTGTAAGAGTACTCCATCGGCCATTACTCCAATGCGATCCGCAACCAAAAGCGCTTCTACCATATCGTGAGTAACAAATATCACCGTTGGTTTTAGTGTCCGAATAATTTTACAAAAAGATTCTTGTAATCTTTCTCTAGTTACAGGATCTAAAGCCCCAAATGGTTCATCGAGCAGAAGAACATCGGGAGAAACTGCTAACGCCCGAGCTAAGCCGACTCGTTGTTGCTGTCCCCCCGAGAGCTGAGAAGGGTTTCTATCGCGGTACCTCTTCGGTTCCAGCTCCACTAAATCAAGAAGTTCATCTACCCTACGTCGCATTTTCTCAATCGGCCAACAAAGCAGGTCCGGAGTTATGGCGATATTCTCAGAAACTGAAAGATGAGGAAAGAGGCCCACTTGTTGGAACACATATCCTATGCGGCGTCGGAGCTTATGGATTAAAGACAACCGGATATCTTTGTTGTCTATAAATATTTTACCTTCTTCCACTTCAATTAGTCTATTAATACTCTTTAAAAGAGTAGTCTTTCCACTACCGGAACTACCTATGAGTGCGACACATTCCGATTTTTCAACCGCAAAGCTGACGTCGCGAACAGCCGGATGGCTCATTCCATGAAACCTTTGCGTCAATTTTTCAACTCTAATAGTCGACGTCATTTCTAACCACCTCAATCGAGATCTAAGTTCTAGCTCTACCCTCTTGACCTACCAGGACATCTCCGTGAATGCACTTCGACTTAACAATTAAGTAACTGATTTATACCACCTTTATCAAAAATTTCGTCTTACTAGTACTGACAGTTCTTTCTCACTTTGGTCACAATCGGAAGCAAGCACGCTATCGTAATCCTCATGAACTTTAGATTAGTACTTTTCGATTTAGGTGGCGTAGTCTTGGGATCTCCTCTTCATGTTATTTCTGAATATGAGGCGCTAGAAGGGATAAAACCTGGCTCGATTAATCGCGTGATAGGTGAAACGGGGCTTTCAGGGTCTTGGTCCCGGTTAGAATGCGGTGTGATAACTATGAAGCAATTTTTTTCTGATTTCGAAGAAGAGTGCAAAGAAGCGGGTTTCAGAGTCTCGTCTTACGATTTAATGAAAAGAATAAGCGATGTTACAAAACCGAGAAGTGAAATGCTGGAAGCGATTCGAAGAATCCGAAAGTCTAACCTACAAGTGGCAGCATTGACTAATAATTGGAAAAATGATCGCGAAGGTACTGGCGCGATCAAAGACTATTTTGATTTCTTTTTTGAATCTAGTGAACTCGGAATGCGAAAACCTGACCCTCGCATTTACGAACATGTCTGCGATACCTTATCTGTTTCTCCAGATTCAATAGTGTTTTTAGATGACATTGGAAGAAATCTTAAAGCAGCTAAATTACTCGGCTTCACCACGATTAAAGTTGATGATCCAGAAAAGGCACTCCAGGAACTCGGAAATATATTAGGAATTGAACTAATCAGATAATTTAAACTTGAATTATTCTAAATGGTACTATCTATTCAGGCTAAGGAGGAAGACGACGTGACAGTTCGAATGCGAGCAATGACTTGCGGTTACCTACATGCAAATGCGGCGCCTTTTATGGAAGGACTTAAGGGGCGGATTGCTCTACCCATTCCAAGTTATCTTATCGAACATCCAAAAGGTCGGGTTTTGTTCGATACCGGATTACACCCACAGTTGAGAGAATCTCCAGAAGATCGTCTAGGAGGCCTCGCGAAGGCGTTCGAAGTTGAATACGCACAAGGAGAAGACATCAAGGCACGTCTAGAATCCATAAACGTAGATCCAGGGTCCATCAATTTTATTGTCAATTCGCACCTGCATTTCGATCATGCCGGTGGAAATGAAATGGTTCCTAATGCAAACCTTGTTATCCAACGACCTGAATGGGAAGCCGGAAGTGAGCCCGACTCTCAAAGAAAGAATGGCTTCAATCCTCGTGATTACGACTTGGGACATTCTGTAATCCTTGCGGACGGAGAGCATGACATCTTTGGTGATGGGACCTTAACTTGTATCCCCACTTATGGACATACTCCGGGCCACCAGTCATTGAGGGTCCGTTTAGATGGAGGCGACGTCGTTCTAACGGGAGATGCTTGCTACTTCAAAGAAACTTTGGAAACGCTAAAACTTCCAACATTTTCTTACGATTTCGAAATGCAAAGGGAATCGCTTCTCAGGTTAAGAAAACTTCAAGATTCAGGCGCTAGAATATTTTACGGCCATGACCTCGAGTTCTGGAAGAACATCCCTCAAGCACCCTTGGATATTTCATGAAATACGCAATTACTTTGTTCCCCACGGATTATTCGGCAACTCCCGTAGAGATCGCTCAAGCAACAGAAGAGCGAGGCTTTGAATCGCTATGGTTTCCAGAGCATACGCACCAGCCAGTCCATCGTAAGATGCCGTGGCCGGGAGGAGATACGGTTCCTAAAATGTACTATGATGTGCTTGATCCCTTTTCAGCACTTTCTGCAGCAGCTGCGGTCACCGATAAATTACTTTTAGGAACTGGTATTTGCCTAGTCGTTCAACGTGATCCTATTCAGTTGGCAAAGGAGGTAGCAACACTTGATGTCATTTCGAATGGAAGATTTCTTTTCGGCATTGGTGGCGGATGGTGTGGAGAAGAAATAGAGAATCACGGTACTCCCTTCGTCGGGCGTTTTAAACTCATGAGGGAGCGGATTGAAGCAATGAAGGAAATATGGACGCAAGATGAAGCGTCTTATAAGGGCGACCTCGTAAAGTTTGATCCGATCTTCGCCTGGCCGAAACCTGTCCAGAAGCCCTTTCCTCCTATCCACGTAGGGGGGTCGTTCCCTGGCGCGGCGCGAAGAGCAGTAAGGTACGGTAACGGTTGGTTTCCGATCCTTGCACGCGAGTCAGAACCAATTTCGGACTTGATTCCAAAGTTTAGGAAAATGGCAGAAGACAGCGGCAGAAATCCGGACGAGCTCGAGGTTACAGTTTTCGGTCCGAACCCTGATGAGGAAGAACTCAGAGAACTGGCAGACGCTGGAGTCCACAGGGTCATTTTTCTGCTTATGCCTGAAAAGATTGAGAAATTATTGCCGTTGCTCGACGAAAGGAAAGCTCTCGCAGAAACAATTGGCTAGATCAAGGTACGAGTTTTTTCACTACTGCGTTTGCGGCAAGACGTCCTGACCTTAAGGCACCAGAAAGCGAAGCGATTTCTAAATAATCTCCAGCGAGAAATAAACCTTCTCGTTCCTCTGGACTGCCAGACACTCGCCATAGATCCGACTTGTTTTGACAAGGTAGCGCTTCTCTTATGCGATAAATTTTCAGTAGTTTCCATGAATCTAAAATCTTGGAGTCGTACCATTCTCCCAGTTCTTCACGCACTTTCTCGTCAATATCTTTCCCAGACATATTTGAAGTTTCGCGCAGTGTCACAGATATCAAAGATACACCTCTTGGAGAATAACTGGGAGCAACTCTATTAACTGGAAACATCAAATTTACGAAACCGGTCGGATTGGCATTTAATGTCAAAATAGGATCAAGATAAGGGGCTACATCCGAAGAATAATACAAATTTATTGTCCCATTGACCGAAGGCTCTGGCAGATCGACAAATCCAGCATTCGCAATTGGTCCAGAACAGAGCACTACTGCATCGCTTTTTATAATCTCCCCATTCTCAAGAGCCACAGCGTTAGCTTCTACTTCTTTAACTAAAGAGGAAAAGCGAAATGATTTTTTGGGTAATGAACTCGCTATTTGATTCGGAATAGCCTGCATACCGAATTTAGGCAAGACGGCATCACCCATTGCAAAAGTTCGAAAAACAAACTCGAAAAAACGACTTGAAGTACAAAGATCTCTCTGGAGAAAAACTCCCCCAAAAAAGGGTCGAAAGAAAGATTCTATAAAATTCGTTGAAAATCCAATCTCGTCTAGTACTTCTATAGTGCTTCGTTCTCGGCGAGAGAATATTTGATCGAGGGACATTGAGGAAATTTTTCGACGAAAATTCCACAAACGTAATTTATCCATCAAAGTAGCTGCTGGACTCACGAGAGTAGGTGGGAGGTCGAAGAGCCTTCTACTCGGATCTCCTATCGTGCTAAAGCGACCATCTTTGAAAATTCGAGCACCGGAACGAAATGCATGACACATCAACGCTGAAATATCGAGGCCCGATCTCACCTCAGGATAACCAGTGAGAAGAACTTGAAATCCGCGATCTAAAAGAAAACCATCTTTCTTATCAGTTCGCACTCGCCCGCCAGGTCCATCTTCTTTCTCTAAGACAGTTACTTCACAACCCGACTTATAAAGCTGTCGCGCACAAGATAGTCCGCTTATACCTGCGCCTACGATGATAACGTGTGGCATCTTAGGTTTTCATAAGAATACAGAAGCTGAAGCGTGATTTCATTCTTCAACAAATACCTGATCATATTAATCTTTTGGCTTCAAAAAACCCGACTATTTAGTTATCGCGATGCTTCCGAAGCTCTAACCGCGCGACAGCGCGACGATGAACCTCATCGGGTCCATCAGCTAGCCTTAGGGTTCGAACACTTGAGTAAGATTTTGCAAGCCCGAAGTCCGAGGTGACTCCTCCACCTCCATGAGCCTGAATTGCGTCGTCAATGATCTTACATGCCATAACGGGAGCCTTAACTTTAATCATAGCGATCTCAGCCGCTGCAACTTTATTTCCAACGGTATCCATCATGTGTGCAGCCTTTAAGGTCAGAAGTCGAGATGCTTCAATTTCAATTCGAGCATCTGCTATACGCTCTTCCCATATGGAATGTTCGGCAATCTTTTTCCCAAATGCCTCGCGTGAAAGCAGTCTCTCGCACATTTTCTCGAGGGCTCGCTCCGCTACCCCTATAATTCGCATGCAATGATGAATTCGACCAGGGCCGAGTCGACCTTGTGCTATCTCAAATCCTCTACCTTCGCCAAGAAGTATGTTTTCGGCCGGCACACGAGCATCTTTAAACTCTAGTTCCGCATGGCCGTGGGGTGCATCGTCAAAACCGAATACCGGTAAGAACCTTTTTATGTGAACACCTGGCGTTTCGAGAGGAACCAAAATTTGGCTCTGCTGATGATGCCTGTCCCCTTCAGGATTAGTTCTTCCCATGACTATCATAATTTTACACCGAGGGTCCATGACCCCCGAACTCCACCATTTTCTTCCATTTAAGACATATTCGTCCCCATCTTTCTTAATTTCCGTACGAATATTTGTGGCGTCAGATGATGCTACGTCAGGCTCCGTCATAATATAAGCAGAACGGATTTCTCCATTAAGCAGCGGGCCTAGCCAACGCTCCTTGTTAGAATCGGACGCATAACGCTCCAAAACCTCCATATTTCCAGTGTCGGGAGCTGAACAATTAAAAACCTCAGATGCCCAACTAATTCGACCCATTACCTCGCTCAATGGAGCGTATTCAAGATTGGTCAATCCTGCTCCACGGTCACTTTCTGGCAGAAAGAGATTCCATAGACCCTCACTTTTCGCCTTAGCCTTGAGCTCGTCTAAGATGGGAGGTACCTGCCAGCGATCTTCCCCGAAAGATTCCATTTGTTCGATCCAAGTAGATTCATTGGGATAAACATTCTTATCCATAAACTCTTGGACTAGACCCAAATGATATTTAGTCTTATCGCTGTATTCAAAATCCATTTTCGTTCTCCCTGAACCTGAGTTCCTTGAAACCATAGGCTATCACAAAATTTACTCTGAGATCTCGTTGTACGGCTCTTGCAAAGCCACCTTAACCATTTGTCCTTCATCCAAACTCGCGTTCGGCGACAATCCGTTAAAAACAGCGGTTTTTTGTAACGTCCAAGTATTCCCGGTTCTCTTTGACAGATCACTAAGAGTTTCATCCAATTTTGCTCTGGAAATTTTTAGACGAGTCACCTGGATCGATTCCAACTCTTTCTTTGTCAACGCTCTGAAACTTCGAACTGCACTCCTGAAAGTGCCTTTATGTCTAGCAAAGACTCCCTCTTGAGTCGTACCCGTTACCCTGTAGATTCTTCCTCCAAATGCAATAAAAGTCATTTCAATGTCAAGAATACGATTTTGGGCCGCCGTAGCTTTTCCTGATAAGCGAAAAGCATCCAGAGTACCCAATCGAATTGAACGACCAGAGATCGGTTGGAAGCCCTGCTTACCTGCCTTCGTTATCACGTAATTGTTGGCAGCTGATTTTGCATCCTGACCCTCACTGTCCATCTCAAGTACAAAAGTAGACTTGCGGTCAGAGGATCGAGAATTAACTGCGTGGCGAGTATTTTGTACTTCCCAGCCCTTTGGAAATTGTAAAGAGAACTTTAAACCAGAGTGAAGAAAACGATCTCCACGAAAAACCCCTTCGGCGGGGTTTTCGCCAACGATCAGACCGTCTAGCTTAGAAAGAAAGTCCCTTCGATCTTCAGCGATTCCTCTTCGACGACTCCAAGACAAGGTTTGTGCATAACTTGAAGCTGCTGCGGCTCGACGCGGAGTAGTGGGATGAGTATCGAAAAATCCTGGAATTCTCGATCGACCAAACTTCAATCTCACCGTCGCTTCGAGTCCTTGGAGGAAGCTCGCAAGGCCTCCAGGGTCAAAGCCTGCGCGACTTATTGTCTTCTGGCCAACACGATCAGCGGCATTTTCCTGAGCTCGACTATAGGCTGCGATATATCCGGGGTTAGTAAGAGTAATCGATTTTGCAACGCGCTCTCCCACATTTTCACCAAAAACAGCACCTAAGACTGCTCCCGGCAAGCCAAGTAACTTCCCTCGTTGAGATATGGTCTGCCGGCCAGAAGCATGACGAGCAGCGACATGACTAATCTCGTGGCTTAAGACATTAGCAAGTTCGTCTTCCGAATTAGACAAGGCTAAAAGACCGCGTGATAAATATATAAACCCACCCGGTAAAGCGAATGCATTGGGGATATCCTGATCTACTATTAAAAACTTATAATCGAAGGATCTTCTGGGGGCGTAAGCAACCAGACGTCTGCCTAACGTATTTACATATTTCGTGATAGAAGGATCCTCATAAAGTCCCATCTCGCTCTTAACTTCTTCTGCTGCCGCCTCTCCTACCTTTCGATCGGCACCCTCATGGGACAGCAGAATATTGCGCGGATCTCTGTCTGCCTTATTTTGAGGCACAGCCTGCTGCTCCTGCTTCGCGCAGGACAAGAGCCCTCCTACAACAACAAGCACCGCCACAAACCAAACAATCCTCTTCGAGACGGTGGCTATTCTGCCAGCCAAATTAGTCATAGATCGTTATCATCGCGCAACTCCCCTCGACTCGCCGGTGTTGAGACAAAGGAACTAAATGAACCAGAGCCAGGAGAAGGAAAAGGTGACCAGAAAGGTTGATACGGTCAGCCTAGTCATAATAGCCACCATCCTGACGGGAGTGGCTATCAGGTGGCTCCAACCGGTCCTAATTCCTCTGGTACTTTCCTTGTTCGTGACGGTTGGCCTGTCCGCTCTTATTCGTTGGTTTGAAATTAAACTACGGATTCCACGCGCACCTGCAGTCGGTGCAACTATTATATTGGCGGGCCTAGCATTTGCCCTTATCAGTTCAGTAATTTCAGCATCGATTAGCCAGCTTTCCAACAACGCTGAGACGTATCAAGAAATGGCAGCTAACTTGGTCGCCCTCGTGGTAAGCCAGCTTCCAGCATCGGTGGGAAATTACATAAAGGAGGCTGGCCATACTTCGTCCCTCGTGCCGGTTTCAGCAGTCGGGCCCCTAATTCTTGGCGCGACCGACACGTTTTTAGAAATTCTTTCAAAATCTCTCCTCGTGATTATCTTCGTCGTTTTCCTCATGATTGGACAAAGCCGCAGCAGTTCATCTTCCGGGATCTGGGCAGAAATAGAAGGGCGAATTCAGCGCTATATCGTAATAAAAAGTCTAGTCTCGGCTCTTACAGGCATCCTTGTCGGCCTGACTCTTTGGACAATTGGTGTTCCAATGGCACTTGCGTTCGGCCTTCTCACCTTTCTACTAAACTTTGTACCGAGCGTAGGATCATTTATGGCTATCCTCCTTCCAATCCCTCTAATGTTAAGTCTTACAGGACCTCAAATAACTCTCGCTATTACACTCCCTGCGGCAATTCATTTTGTCTTAGGAAATATTCTTGAACCTAAATGGATGAAAGACAGTCTCGACCTGCATCCAGTGGTAATCCTTTCGGGTCTGATTTTTTGGGGAATGCTTTGGGGAGTAGCCGGCATGCTTTTGGCTACGCCTATCCTCGTTGTAGCGAAGATTCTTCTCTCTAAGTTCGAACAGACCAAGGCTCTGGCAGACCTTCTAGCTGGTCGCCTCGCAAGCTTTCGTTCACCCAGAGCCTCTTAGAAAACCAGAGCAGGTAAGGCTCAATTAACGCCCTTTAAGAAACTCCGGACCTCGACTAACAAAGTGATCTCCTAATGAAGTCTGCTTCAAGTTCGAAGGCCTCTACCGCTTGGGGCAGTAGTTGCGGAAATAACAAGAACCCATGAATTGTACCTTCGAACATCTTATGCTCAGTCTCCACTCCAGCGCCTTGCAATTTTTTCGCGTAATCTTGGCCCTCATCACGAAGAGGATCAAATTCCGCGGTAATAACCAAGGTCTTTGGAAGGTCGCTGAAGCTACTGGCATAGATTGGAGAAAGGTAAGGTTCCTTCTTGTCGGTATCCCCTACGTAGTGGTTATAAAAATATTCCATATCTGCCTTCTCCAAGAGGTATCCACTAGCATTCTCCTTTATCGAAGGGTAAGTAAGCGCAGCATCCACCGCCGGATAAGTTAGTACCTGGCATCCAATCTTGGGACCGTCTTCGTCTCTCGACCGCAGTGCGACAGCGGCTGCAAGGTTACCTCCAGCACTGTCTCCGATAACACCTAGCTTATTTGGATTTGCTCCCACCTGCTCCGGATTTTCAAACACCCAGCATAGGGCCGCATAACAATCGTCTATTGCACCTGGAAAACGTGTCTCGGGTGCCAGCCGGTAATCAATAGAAACCATATTACAGCCTGTACGGCTGACCAGCTGTCTACACAAATCGTCATGGGTACCAATGTTCATTATCACCCATCCTCCCCCGTGATAGTGGAGCATAGTGGGCAATCTCTTTTCAGGATCAGGTGAATACCAACGATAGGACACCGGTCCTCCCGGACCCTCAAAAGTTCCATCTTCAACATGGGCAACCGGAACTCTCTGGTCGTCACTTACCTTAAATACCTCATTCGATAAGGCGCGGGCATCATCCGGCGTCATTGAGGAGAAAGAAGGAACCTGCTGTTCTGATAAAGCGTTAAGTAGGGCGGTTGTAGAGTCGTTAATAGGCATGAATTCCTCCTATGCCAACTAGGTGCTTTTTATAGAGAATATGATACTACCTCGACTCAAGGTCCTCCTTCCACCTTATTAAGTCATTCACGCCATTCGCGGGCTTTTTCCACATCCCGTCCTCATTACTCGACTTTTGGTTAAAGGCCTAAAAAAATAGTTATCATCTCCTAACGCACTCGTTATGAAGCATCGAGGTGAATTTTTATGACTAATAAGATAGGAATCGACCCTAACTGGACGTGGGATGACGACTTTATTTTCTCGCAGGCAATTAAGGCTGACAACACAGTTTATATTTCCGGCCAAGTAGCGCTTGACGAGAACGGGAACGTCGTAGGCCAAGATGACATGAAGGCTCAGACCCAACAGGTATTTAAAAATATCGAAACTATCTTGGAGAAATGCAAATCTTCACTAGCCGATATAGTGAAAATCACCATATTCACTACTGATATGAGCAGACTAGCGGAAACTCACGAAGTACGTGCAAAACTTCTCTCGGAGCCTGCGCCTGCAAGTACGGCAGTAGAAGTTAAGGCGCTTATGCTGCCCCAGTTGTTAATTGAAATTGAGGCCGTAGCCCTCATAAAAGACTAGGATCCTTTTGCATTATATCGTTCGCGGCCTTCAAGACATCCGTTGCAGACTACCAAGAAAGTAAATTGACTAGCTCTCTATTCCAGAAAGAGAATTCCCATAACGTTCTGAAAAAACACTCTCGCTCAACGGTCGCCTCACGAGCTTTTTTGGAAAATCCTTCTGTGGGTAACCAAGAGTGATATGGGCTGCAGTAGAAATATCTTCCGGGATACCCAAGAGTTCTTTGACCTTAGGTTCCTCGTGACAAAGCAGCGTCGTCAGCGCAGTCCCAAGGCCCTCCATCCGAGCGGCCAATAACATATTTTGAACCGCTGGATATACAGATGCTCCACCAACGATCGATAGCCGTCCTAATTCATGGTCTGTAGGGTGCACATCTTGCAATTTTGCACATACAACTACGATCACGGGAACGGTATGCAAATTCTCTGCGAAATAATTTGCATCCTCGAGCATGCGCCGGACACTGTTTACCTTAATCTCACCTAGATCAATACCTTTCGTATAGTCTCGCCAGTAAGGCAAGTAGAGATCTCGCAAAGTTTTTTTTGCTACTTCATTTCGAACAGCAATAAAGCGAACAGGCTGTCGATTCCCTCCGTTTGGCGCATAACGAGCGGCATCAAACACGCGAGCTAGCACCTCATCTTGCACGAGGTCGTCTTTGTAGTACCTACACGTAATATTACTTTGAATGGCTTTCAACAAATTCATAGAAGTAGGTCTCCAAACCAACTTACGCTAAAGCTAAGTTGGCAATACCGTTGATAATTATTGGCCAGGTTTCTCTTGGCATGTCGTGTCCCATACCCTCTATTAAAATAATTTCAGCGCCCGAAACAGCGTCCGCCGTATCCTGGCCACATTCTTGTGAAAGTAAAGGATCGTCCGTCCCGTGTATGACGAGAAAGGGCACTGAAAGTTCTGACAGTTGAGCTTTACGGCTGCCCTGGCCCAGTATAGCTGCCATCTGTCGCTGAACTCCTTCTGGAGCGTAACAACGATCCCAAGATCTTTCCGAACGTTTACGGATTCTATCGATGTCCGGAACGTACCCACTTCCGCGAACGACCTCCCAGCTTTTAAGTGCATTTTTCACGTATTCATCCTTGCCAGAAACAGGCGGGGGGAAAAGAACCGACAGAGCCTCGGGGGAGGGAGGGGGCAAGGATGGATCTCCCGTGGTCGACATGATCGAGGTTATGCTGCGAACCCGCTCACGGTGCCTCCATCCAACGGTTTGAACGATCATCCCGCCCATCGAAGCACCCACAAAATGTGCCGATTGAATTCCTAGCGTATCGAGCAAACCAATGGAGTCATCGGCTAAGTCATCCATTGTGTAAGGCAAAGCAACAGCTTCATTAGAATGATCATTAGACATGAGCGTCTTTAAACTGGGAACATCAGCCTTATCAAACTTTGTAGATAAACCGCAATCACGATTATCGAAACGTATGACGTGGAAACCTTTACTCGCAAGAGATTCACAGAATTCTTCTTCCCAAAATACGAGCTGCGCGCCCAGTCCCATTACAAGCAGAAGGGGATCAGCGTCATTCCGACCGAATGTATCGTACTCGATAGTAATCTCGTTTACTTGTGCCCTGGGCATGCCTAACGATCTTCAACATTTGGCAAAACCTTCTCAACCAGCAATCGGGTCTGATGCATTATAGATTGCTCGTCCTCAACCGCTGGGAACAAAACAATCTTGGACGCACCTTGAGCAACATATTGATTCAGTCGATCTGAAATTCTCTCCGGCTCACCCACTGCAAAGACATCGTCCATATTTAGTCCGGCGTTTCGAGCGGCTTGCCCTAAATACTGACTTTCTATATCCACGTCGCTCGCGTCCCCTATATGAAAGGGAATACTTGCACCAAAGTGATCAGGGTCAATGTACCTACCATTAGTTTTAAGCTCACCTTGAATGCCTCTGATTGTCTCACCAACCTCGTCAGGGGTGTTAAGACCGCCGATCCAACCAGTTCCCAAAGTCGCCGTTCTCCTTTGTGCAGCTGGACTACTTCCACCTATCCATAACGGTAAGGGATTCTGAACTGGTCGCGGAGAGATACTCGCGCCCCGATACTGATAGAACTCTCCTTCAAAGGTCACGGACTCTTCGGTCCATAGCCTTCGAATAATTTCCAGAGCTTCGTTTGCTGCTTTGCCTCTATTCTTCGTTTCTCGTCCAGTCGCCTTCCACTCTGGGGAAGCAGGAGCGCCTATTCCAAACACCGGTAAAAGACGACCCCCGGAGAGATAATCGATTGTTGCACATTGCTTTGCCAAAACTAAAGGATCTCTGAAGCCTACAACTACCGCATTCATGCCAAATTTTATTTTTTGGGTCGTACCCGCTACAACGGCCAGAGCGGACATTGCTTCCAAAAATGGCTCCTCGGATTGCAATCGATCCGTCTGCCAAATGCTATCTATCCCTGAGACGTCACAAAATCTCGCGAAGTCTAGATAGGCCTTCGCACTCTTAAAAGGAAAATTCGCAAAACCGACACCTGCTCTTATACTCATGCGACTAGCATACTCTAAATATCCAGTAGGAATCCATTGAATCATTCAATAGGCTAGGAATTGTCCGTGTTGACAAACTTATCCGCCTACCTGAAACATCTCAATCTTACTTCGAGGCGACCTACCCAGGTTTGTCAGATGAGTCCGCTCTTCGGAATAACGATCTCGTCGGAGACCCCATACCCCCGCAATCTTCTCTAAGATCTCTTCGTCTTCAGCACCAGTTCTTAAAAAAGTTTTTAAATCGAAGCCCTCTTCCGAAAAGAGACAAGTTACCAATCGACCATCTGCAGTTATCCGAGCCCGACTACAGTCCCCACAAAAAGGTGCGGTCACCGAGGCAATAATACCTATCTCGCCCGCACCATCAGCGTATCGATAGCGCCTGGCAACCTCTCCCGTATAGTTCGGTTCTAGTGCCTCCAACCCATATGCCTTATCAAGACACTCAACTATTTCCTTAGCTGTCACAACCTGAGATAGGTCCCAGCCATTTCGAGTTCCTACATCCATGAACTCTATAAAGCGAAGGATATGTCCCGTTCCTCTAAATTTCTCGGCCATTGGAAGTATGACATGCTGGTTTACGTTTTTTCGGACCACACAATTGATCTTTAATGGAGAGAATCCCACTTTCTCAGCAGCGTTTATTCCTCTCAAAACCCGGGAAAGATCTGCATGCCTACCTGTCATTGCCTGGAAGGTCTCTTCGTCGCAACCGTCAAGAGAAATTGTGATTCTTCTTAAACCGGCGGAGAAAAGTTTCTCCGCATTAGCCTCCAAAAGATAAGCGTTAGTCGTAAGGGCTAGATCAGGATGACCCGGAAGGCCAGCGAGGGTCTTTATCAGTCTCGGCAATTCAACACGCAAAAGGGGCTCTCCACCCGTAATACGCAACTTACTCACGCCGAGAGCGACAAACAGATTTGCGAGGCGCGAGATCTCCTCAAAGGAAAGAATTTCCTTTTTCGGTAAAAACGGGTAACTCTCACCAAAAATTTCCGCCGGCATACAGTAAGGGCAACGGAAGTTGCACCTGTCCGTTACTGAAATCCTCAGGTCTCTAAGTTTCCTGCCAAGGAAATCTTCGGAGGCGCTACCTAATCGTTCAGATTCCACTTTTCTTTATTCGCCTTTATCTGATCTTCCGAAGGTTTATCTTTTCCGTCTACCTCGGGGACGGCGAAGCTATCCTGGTCATCTGCAACCCGGGCATTGCTTGCAACGTCGTCGGAGAATATCTCGGGGACTCGCTCATCTTCGTAAACGGCCTCCCAAGGGCATTCGGGCTCACAAACCCCACAATCAATGCATTCTTCGGGATTAATAAACAATTGATTCGGGACGTCCGATGCATCGCCAGCATAACCATAAATACAATCGACCGGACAAACCTCCACACACGATTGATCCACGCAATCTCGGCAGAGTTTCGTAATCACCCAAGGCATATATCTCCTCCTGGCCTTCGCAATCGAGGCTCTCTCAAGTCAAGGGTATCTCAGCTCGCGTCTTCTTCCACGCCGAGGCGGGAGATCCTCCAAGGTACCCACGGGGACCACTTGTGGGTTCGCTAAGAATCGAGCAACGTACAGACTATGACTATAGAAAGTTGGGTCGAGTCCCTCACGGAAGATCAATTCCCAGACCTTGTGATCACACGTTCCCACAACATTCCAATTGTTGTCGACTTCTGGGCCCCCTGGTGTGGTCCCTGTCGCACCCTAGGACCTTTACTAGAGAAGTTAGCGAACGAGTTCTCAGGAAAATTTATCCTCGCCAAAGTAAATGTAGACGAGGCTCAGGATCTGGCCCAGCAGTACAAGGTTCAAAGTATTCCCACCATTCTAGGGTTTTGGCAAGGAAAACCACTGAAAGAAGCCGTTGGAGCGCAACCCGAAACCATTCTTAGAGAGTTCATAAGTGACTTGATTCCAGGCAAAGCCTGGTTTCTAGCTCGAGAGGCCAAAGAGCTAGCCGACTCTGGTCATTTGAATGCGGCAGAAGAAGCCTTTCGCAAGTCATTAGGGGAAAATCCTAATGAACCTTCAGCGCTCCTGGGGCTGGCCAAACTAATTTCTGAAAGTGAACCTGAGGCAAAAGATGAAAAACTTTCCGCCGCCCTCGAATTATTAGAAAGGATCCCTTTCGGGACCCCAGAACAAAAAGACGCGGAACGAGTAGCTGCAATAATTAGAACAAAGGCCTCAGTAGGAGATACCCAACAACTGAAAAATGCTTTAAGGGAGAACCCAAAGGACTTACAGATTCGCCTTGATCTTGGACTCGCTCTTGCCTCAGAGAAGCATTATCAGGAGGCGTTAGAAAATCTCCTTGAAGTAATTCGTCAAAATCGGCTGTTTTCGGAAGAAGCTGCAAGAAAACGTATGTTGGATATTTTTGAACTTTTGGGACCAAACCACGAACTAACAGAGCACTTCCGTAAAGAACTGGCTCGGCTTTTGTTCAGGTAGGTATCTTGGTATGCCACCAACGCTCTTCCATGGATTCGTACTGCAAGCTCGCTATCGAATCCTTCAGAACTCACCCATTATTCAGGTTTTTGGGAAGCTAGAAAATGGAAGAACCTTCCTAGTAGAAGATGACAGAGAGCAGCCGTTTTTTTACATAGATGAGGACGATGCTGAAGTTATCAAAAGCAATCGTAATATTCGCATCGAACCAGTCAAATCCACAAACCTTAGTGGTGGCAAGGTTTTGAGGGTACTTGCAAAAACCCCCCGAGAAATACCATACATACGTGATCGACTCATCTCCGATAATCTTAATGTTTACGAAGCCGACATACCTTTTGCTTCCAGATACCTAATGACGCGAGGAATCCGAGGTGGTGTTTCGATTCAGGGAAAGCCGACTGAGTTTGATAGCCTCTTGCTCTTCCGTAACCCTCTTATCACATCAAACCCCTGCTTTCGCCCAAAACTACGAACTCTTTCAATTGATATCGAAACTTCGCCCAACGCGAAGACGCTCTTCTCGATTGCCATAGTCGGTTGCGGAATAGAGGAAGTTCTCTTGGTAAGTAAACGAGACGTGAAAGGCGCAATTTGTCTTCCCGATGAAAAGCAATGCATACAAACATTTTTTCATCGGATCAAAGAACTGGATCCTGACGTTTTTCTAGGATGGAGCCTTGTGGATTTCGACCTCCGGACCCTTTCTAAATTTTGCAAAAATCAAAACGTAGAAGAACGCTTCGGACGAATTCCAGGGAAGATTCAAATTCATAGCGACCCCGGATTTCTTGGTCGCACACGGGGTTCAATACCGGGAAGAGTGGCACTCGACGCGCTTCCCATCGCACGAGAGGCGTTACGTTTACCAGACTATAAGCTCGATACCGTTGCGAAGTCGGTCTTGGGTCGAGGAAAATTAATTGATTCAGGTACCCAAAATAAAGCGATTGAAATCCAGAGACAGTACGTGGAAGATCCCCAGGCACTTGCGGAATATAACCTCGAAGACGCCCGGTTAGTCACGGACATACTGGAAAAAGAGGGGTTATTCGAGCTCGCCGTAGAGAGAAGTCGGCTCACTGGAATGCCTTTGGATCGCGTTAACGGTAGCATCGCTTCATTCGATAGACTTTACATTCCTGAACTGAACAAAAGAGGGAGAGTGGCTCCAAGTGTCAATCCACATAAAAAGGCGCTTAAACTTTCGGGTGGAGCTGTACTTGAAAGTAAGCCCGGAATCTATCGAAACGTTGGACTCTTCGATTTCAAGAGCCTCTATCCAAGCTTAATTCAAACATTTAACCTCGATCCTCTGGCCTACGCGTTAGGGAAAAAAGATGCCGTTTTCGTCGAAGCCCCGAATGGTGCCAAG